>Ga0209420_1000167_pt1 | contig 40967 bp, 37 predicted proteins | sample BlaSpr_A8_OM1_O1_FD_187972 | JGI IMG/M metagenome (GOLD analysis project Ga0209420, IMG submission 187972) | Forest soil microbial communities from Thunder Bay, Ontario, Canada - Black Spruce, Ontario site 2_A8_OM1_O1 (SPAdes) (version 2) | ecosystem: Environmental > Terrestrial > Soil > Boreal...
CCGCCCATGATCAACATCATGTCTGTGTTCTTGATGTCGATCCAGCCATTCGTCATGGCTCCGCGTCCGAATGTTGGTCCCAAACTTGAGACCGTGGGGCCGTGTCAAACACGGGCTTGGTTTTCTAAATACACCAAGCCCAAACCCCTCATGGCCTTGACGGCCAGGAAATTAAATTCATTCGTATCCGTGCAGCCGCCGATGAACGAGATGCCTTCGCAGCGGTTCACAGTCCGGCCGCTCGCGTCCTTCTCGACGAAGGAACTATCGCGCGTTTTCTTGGTCCACTGTGCAATCTCACCGAGAGCGTCGTCCCAGGAAATGTCCTGCCAATCCGTCGCGCCTGGGCGCCGGACCTGCGGCTTCGTAAGCCGCCGCGGGTTCAGCATGTCCTGCTCCAGCGAAGATCCCTTCGGGCAGAGCGTTCCGCGGTTGGTGGGATGATCAGGGTCGCCTTCGACGTGAATCACCTGCGGCGTGACGTTCTTGGCCCGATCGCCGATCGTGTAGATGAGGACGCCGCATCCGACGGCGCAATAGGGACATGTCGAGCGGGTTTCGGCGGCGCGAGCGATCTTTAACTCTTTTAGCTGGGCGTAAGCGGGCTGGAGGTCAAACCCAAATACGGTGGCGCCGACTGCACCAACCGTTGCTGCCTTGAAGAAGTCTCTGCGAGTTGTCTGCATTGAAGAATCTCCGCATCCGGTCAGGAATCGTGGGACTCTTAATTTTCCCCATATTCTACCCCATTTTCTCGAATCCAGAAACCGTGGAGTCCGTCTTACGAATGAATCGTGAAACTGAAGTCGTGAAACTGAAGTTAAAGATAGCCGTGACCGGCGTCACAATAGTTCAACAGCATTGAATTGGCAGGATCATACGGGAAAAAGCCAAGTTCTATAGCCCTACGATGTCATCCGGTTGACTCGACTGTTTGTGTACACCATGTCCTTAGCATAGTGGTGTTCATTTGACTACGACCACGGTTTGGGAGACGACACCCGGCAGCGGCGGTGCAGCCTCAGGCGAAGCTTGGCGAAAATCCTTGCCGAGAAACTCAGCTACCGTCGCGGCTATCTCGGCTTGAGTGACCGCGCTTGCGTTCGCGCGTTCGCCCAGCGCCGGCGTGTCCGGGCCCATGATGGCGATCCAGATGTTCTCCGAACCCTTCTCGTCCACGCCGTGCTCTTTCCATTCTTCCAGCCCACTGCCTCGGCCGTGATCGGTGGTGATGATGAAAGTCGTCTGGTCGCGGTATTCGGGCATTGCCTGCATCGTGTCCCATAGCTGCCGCACGAACGCATCGACCTGATGTGCGCTCTCAAGCACGAGGTCATAGCGTCCGGAATGAGCCCAATTGTCGGTTTCCCCGTAACCAACAAAAAGCAGGCGCGGATGGGCAGACTTTACATAGTCAAGCAGCGGCACTTGCAGAAAGGAATCCCAAACATCTTCATCGTCGAGCCGCGTGGTTGTCCGATATAACTCGTTCAGCAGTTCTTGCCGGGGTGTGAGATTTTTCGTTTTGGGCAGATTCCATCCCGCCTGCACAACCAGCTGGCTGCGGGGTTCATTGAAAATGTTCTTGAAGGTGTCCCAGGTGGCGTACACGGCAACTTGCCCGCGGAACTCGGGGAAGTGATTCATCCACTCAAAGACTGTCACGTTCGGATTGAGCCCGAATTCGTTACTGTTGACGCGCGGATCGGGATGTCCGGTCAGCATCTCGTTGTATCCCGGATAGGAGAATGCCATGCCGTTGGTAACGCGTGCGACGCTGCCCCTGTTCTGATTACCGAAGATCTGTCCTTGCCTGGCGACGACACCCCAGAGAAACGGGAATAGCAGCCTTCGGCGTTCTGAAGCATCGTCATTCCAGAACTCATGTCGCAATTGCTCCGGGCTTGCCCAAATACCGCCGTGCTTGCCGTTCAGCAAATCCGGATCGGCGCCGGTGAATATTTCCTGCCAGCGCAGGCCATCGCTCACGATGAGAACAACATTTCGAGTTTTAAGCTGTGCCCAGCCCGATTGGGCCGCAAGAACAAAGGATAGAAGCACGAGCACAAGAAACCGCAATTTGCTCTTCAATCATCCTCCACGTCAGAAACTATAGCGTAAGCCAAATTGCATCACGCGCGACGACACGCAGGATTTCTTGCGGACCTCACCGCCGCTTCGTCCACTCTGATTGGGGTTCTTTCACAAGAAAGCCGCCTGAGATGGAGTGGCCACCGGCGCGACTCGACTCAGAACGAATAACGATATTCGAGCCTGACTATGTGCTTGTACCAATCGTCATGGGTGAGCGCTTGGCCGAAACCTGCGTAGAAAGAGTTATGGAAGCCGATGCTAGTGCGCACTCCCACTTTCAGATTCACGATGTTCATGCCACTCGCCTCGGATGCGGCGCCGTCCGTAGTGCCTGTTACCGGTTGAGTTTGAAATCCGCCGAGGACGTGCCAGCCGAACAGTTCGACGACTGGGGCCACCCCGACATGGTTTCCGCGATATAGCTTGTAGCTTGGGCCGATTCCGTAGAAGAAGACATCGCCTGCGAATCCCTCAGATCCGGTAATGGGCACCCCGGCAGATCCCCCGATGGGGTGCCAATCGCCCATCTGGCCTTCGAGAGTCCACCTGTCTGAAAGACTGTGGTATACGAGCAGAGAAGGCTCCACGCTGTAGTGATTTGTCCCCAATCCCTTCGAGGCATCGCCCGAAGGAAAATAGCTCTTGAACTGGAACGTGAGGTACGTGCCCTCAGACGCCATAGCGGCAAATTTGAATCCGGCTGTGACATCGCTCAGTCCAGACTGATTCGAGAACGGCAAGAACCCCAATGAAGGCGGGGGTACGCTTTGAAAACCCTGCGGCTGGAGCCAGCGTATAGGAACTTCCACAAACGCCGAGAAGCGGCGGTGCGGAGAGTATTCAACATTCATGTAGAGTTGTTGGAAGTTTATGGAATTGGGTACGCCTAGGCCCGGTCCGGAAGCGTTGGGATCGTAAGCTGCCGGAATTATATTCTGCAGCCCGCGATAGCAACTGCACTTGGCATAGAAGAACTCCGACCGATCGGGAAACTGATCTTCGAAGGCATCGTCGAAGCGAATGCGAATCTGAGACTCGACGATAGGGTTGTCGATGTAGCCGACCATGCTGCCCGGAATCTTTCGTTTGGCCTCGGGAGGCGGGGTGGGCTGGCTCGGCTTAGCCTTCGGCTGCTGCGGAGCGTTCGGGTCCGGATCGGATGATGGGAGGTCAGCGCTTAAATCCGCTTGCGCGGCCGCCGTTTCGGGCTGATTCTTCATGGAGCCGGAGTCCTTTTCCTGAGCAGCCAGGGCGATCGGGAAAAGTATCATCAGAACCAATATCGCTCGGTTCATTGTTTGCTCCCTTTAAGGAAACTTGGTTACTGTTTGTGCTCGTTCTTGCTTTCTTGCAATTCCTCCTGCAAATGCTGGTAAGACTTGGCAAGTCTAGTTCGGTCCGGCTCCGCTACTTCGGGCAAAACATTTCGCAGGGCATCAATGGCTAGACGCGCTGCGTCTGGGAAGCCAGAGTTGAAATACTCGGTAGCAAGCTTCACGTACTCATCGCCAAGGTGCTTATACAACATGTTGAATTCAGGATGCTCCGATGGACCGATCGAGAGATGAAGTATGTGAGCCTTGGCTCGCTCGGTCTCTAGCGAAGACGCCGGGGTGGCCAGTTCCTCGAGAAGATCAAGGGCCTGGTGGTTTCTCTGCGCCGCCAAGTTCCCCTCGCCCTCGCTCCACAGCAGAAAGGAAAGGTTATTGTAAAACCTGGCTAATTCCACCTTATATTCCCAGTTTTCTGGACTCTTTTTCGTGAGACCTGCTTGGATTCTAATTGCCTGTTCGAAAGACTCCTGCGCCCGTGATGAGTGTCCCTGGTCGCTAAGTAAGATACCGAGATTGTTGTAGACACGCGCCAGGTCGTGCGACGGCGGATTTTCACCATTCTTCGTTTGTGATTCCAGTTCTTCCTTAGCCAGGGGTTCGAGCAGTCGAACCGCCTCGCGGAAGTCTGATTCGGTCGCAGCGAGGTCTCTGCCGTCATAGCGAAGAATTCCACGGTTGTAGTAAGAGCGAGCCAGCGCTTGCGCGTAGTCGGCATTCTGCGGGCTCGCTTGGTGCAGGTCCTGTTGCAGGCGTAGGGCGCTGTCGTATTCCGCCTCTGCATCCGAGCGTTTATACGGAGGATTCGGCGTTTCTTCAAGCCAAAGCCGGAGGGTTTCTCCCAGCCAGTGATGAGCGTATGCCAGCTCCTTACCGTATTCAGCATTCCCGGGCTTTTCCCGGTAGAGTTCCTCGAACCCGCTGATGGCCAATTCGTATTGCGCGACAGCATCCTCACGCTTCTCGAGCAAGCGATTTATGTCGCCTAATTTGGAATGCAGCAGCGCGCTGTCCGCTCGAAACCTAGAATCATTCTTACTCTGTTTGGCCAGAGAGTTTGAATAGAATTCTTCCGCCTTCTTCAGCAACTCCTGTCGAAACTGCTCGAGTTGAGGGGGGTCGGGCGACTCGCGCGCCTGCTGGTTGCCAGCGGAGGACAAGCTTTCGTCGACGGCTTGCGATGCCAATCCCAGATTCGCCTCCGCGCGGGCCCGTTGGGCGCGGGCGACTTGAGCTTCCCGAAGAGTCGTGGCCATGCCTCCAATCAAGCTGAGGGCCAAAAGCACCACCGCCGCCAAACCGGCCGTATGCCGCCGGATGAACTTGCTGGCGCGATAGGTGGCGCTCGGCGGACCCGCCAACACAGGCTGATCCTGCAGGTGTCGCTGGATGTCGGCAGCCAGATCGGAAGGCGAACCATACCGTCTCGTCCGATCTTTCTCCAACGCCTTGATCGTGATCCAGTCCAATTCGCCGCGCAGATGCCTTTCCAGCGATTCAGGTTCCTCTCGGCGTTTTCCCGCCGAGTCCTTCGCGGACTCGCCCAATGACCTGAGTTTCGTGCTGGGGCGGAGAGGCTCCTGCTCGCAGATTTTCCGCAGCATGGCTTCTATCCCTGCCTCTCGCAGTTCTTGCGATCCAAAAGGCAGCGCACCCACCAGCAATTCATACAGAATCACGCCCAAAGAATACACATCGGTGCGAGTATCAATGTTGCGCTCATTGCAGTCGGCCTGCTCCGGACTCATGTAGTCAGGGGTACCCAGCATTGCCCCCGCCTCCGTAAACATCGTCATCTCGGTCAGCCGCTGCCCTGCGGCCTTGGCCAGGCCGAAATCAATGATCTTCGGAACGGACTTATTGTCCACTTCTTCAACCAGCACGTTCGACGGCTTCAGATCGCGGTGGATGATCGCCTTCTGATGCGCGTGCTGTACGCCTTCGCAAACCTGCATGAACAGCGCCAGCCGCTCCTTGATCGTGAGCCGGTGTTTGTCGCAGTAGTCGGTGATGGCAAGGCCGTGTACGTACTCCATTACGAAATAGGGGCGCCCTGCCGGGGTTGCGCCGGCATCGAAAACCTTGGCGATGTTGGGATGCTCCATCAGTGCCAGGGCCTGCCGCTCCGAGTCGAAGCGCGCCACCACAGCTTTTGTGTCCATCCCTGCCTTGATCAGCTTGAGTGCGACGATGCGATGAAGGGGCTCGGTCTGTTCCGCCCGCCAGACCTCACCCATGCCGCCTACCCCTAGCATCTGGATTAACCGATAGGGACCAATGCTGGTTAAAGACAACTGGACTGCGTTCTGACTCAGAGTCGTGTCATCGGGGGTGTCCGGCATGCACGTCCTCAAGAAACCTTGCCAACGAAAATCCTGGCTATCGCAACGCAACCTAATGAAACAAAAAGGACAAAAGCCGGAAGCCAGATCATGATAAGGAAGGATTGACGCCAAGGCAAACGTGAAACGCCGTCATGACAGTTTGGCCCGCACCATGTTTGGGGAAAAGCGCTCTCGTGACCCTATACTAGCCGGGTTGAGGTGCAGGCGGGCAGTCACCACCTTGATCTGTTCGTCGCGGTCAAGAAAATACGGGGTTGTCAGAAGCGCAAGACTTAAAGTTCTGGATGGATTGTCCGCCAACAGCCACAAGCTGACTTCTGGACAACCTGGTGGGAGTCCGCGTTAAGACGTAACTTCCGTTTAGCAGGTCATCCACCCACGATATTACCCTCGTGCACGTCTTCTCCTGCTCGTAGCCCTGATTGCAACGCATCCTGCACTCGGAACAAGCTCCGGACAGGCCCGCGACTCCTTGAAACACAATCTGCCTGGAGGACTCGCGGGGGGGTCGCTCCTTCATCGCTTTTTGTCCTTACTCTTTTGACTGTTTTCAACCGCATCTTCGGCGGGAGCGGCCCCTCCTGCCTCGTTTTTGGGACTCTCAGATTTGGGTTCTGGAGTTTGCCCCTCCGCTTCCTTGGTGTCAACGTCTGCGGTCGATTCCACGTTCTTCTCTTGATCTGCAGTAATCTTCTTTTCGACCGCGGGCTCTGGAGTCTTCAACGCAGAAGCCAGCAGAGCGCCCATCCGTACTCGGGCAGCGCGCCATCGCACTTCGCTGGTTTTTCCTGCTTGCTCAAAGAACGGCGCAAGTTTCTCCTCGGTCGCGATTCCCTGATCTTTTAGAAACAGCAAAAGAGCAGCACTTCGAGTCTCCGAATCTTCGAAAGAAGAAAACAGCTCATCGAGGATCTGTTTAACGATTTCTTCATCCATCTTGCCAAGACTCCTCCAACCAAAATCCTGCCAATCCTCTTAGATGCGACATTTGAGGCTGTGGCGCGGAGACTTATGACTCGCTGCCAGAGCATTTGACACCTGAAGATCGGTTGCTAACTATTCCTAGCCGGTCGATTTTCAAGGCTCAGCTCTCGTTGAGCATCCCCGCCAACCAATCGATCAAGTCAAATTATTCATCTACTCTTAATATTTGGGCTTCCACTTCCACGACCACACAAGTGCGCTAATTCCCGAGTGAACTGCCCTTCAGGATCGGAGCGTAGTTCTTCTGATTTCTTCGCAGAAAGTTTGTAGGGTCCGCGATTCATGGCGAGTGCGTGCAAGATAGAGCACAATTCCCCCGGATTAGTCATGAGAAACGCCCTGCCGGCAAACAGAAACGGGTTTCTGGGAATTGTCGCTGAGTCGACTGGAGCCCGGGGGATTTGAGTTCCTACGTTCTCCAAGCCCCACGTTGAACGAACGTGGCTAGAAGAACCAAACATCCAGCCTGTATACACAGGTCGCCAACGCTGAAATACCAAAGGGAGGCATGGTCTGCCAGTATGATCATCCGATTACCTGCGCCTGCCATTTGCCAAATCGGATATGTCGCCTGGAGGTTGGCTGGCATCCCGACAACTGGCATCACGCCGTTATTTAGCAAGGTCACTAACGCGTTTGAGGCGGTACCCAATATCAGGAAAAGAACCCCGTAATTGACCTGCCTGATCCTGATCTCAACAGCTAGGACTGTCAGCCAAAACAACCAGCACATGGTCAAGCTAGCCGTATGTTTCCATGCCAGCCAAGTCACGAGTACCGCGATACCTTTGAGCGCGGTTTTCATTTAGTTCTCAAGGAGTGGCTGAGGGGGAAGCGGTCCGAATACTGTGCCAGCCACCAGCAAGCGAAACATTAAACTACGAGTGAGCCGCCGAAGAATGGCACGAAAGTGCCCTACAGCGCGTAACTGTTGATAAATCGCCATTTCACTCATTGACGGGGAACCGGTTTCAGGATTCGGTCAACTGTGGCTAAGAGCGACTGTGGTCCGTTCCCCAGCATAGAATCGGACTTTTCGAAGAAACCGCAGGCTCCGTCTTTCTCCAGTTGTTTCGCGTTCTTCTGTGAGAGACCGGTCAACATCATCACCGGAATCGCTGTTGTCGCAGGATCATTCTTCAAGACTCTCAGCACGTCCGGCCCGCTCATTTTGGGTAGCATAACGTCCAGCAGAATTAAGGCGGGCATATGCTCGCGGGCTAAGCGCACAGCCTCGTCCCCGTCGTTAGCGGAGACCACCGCATATCCGGCAGTCCTCAGAGCCTGTTCCGTCGCCGCTCTAAGGAACTTGCTGTCTTCGACCAGAAGTATTTTCACGACGCCACCCCTTCTGCCCAGTATCAGCATTTCCATTATGCGCCAGAACAAATTGACTGGAGTAACATCTCTATTACTCTCGTTGATCCGGTCGCTAAATTCTCAATGAGTGTAAACGCCTTCCATGAGAAGGCCGGCCGGAGTCAAGTGGGGGTTCTTTGTTTTTTCGTTGGACAAGCGTTTTTTCTCCCTGCCGAGTCGCCACTGTCGCTACCCTTCCATCCGCACTCTCGATGAGCGATTGATTCGCCCGGTGCAAGTTGGGTGTTCTCGTTTCAGCCGGTGCTGCCACCTGTTTGCCGGCCCTTCTTTCCGTCTATACGACGGAAGCGGACCAGGCGTTTAACGCAGTCACCGAAACTCGGCTTGGGGCTCTTTTGTTTTTTCCTTACTGGAAAGATTTTGACTTTATGCTGCCGCCGGCAGCGATGCCGGCTGGCTGTTGTGCAACGGTTCGTATACTTCTCCGCTCACCCACAGGTGATGCAGCAACACCGCCAGCTTTCGCGCCCTGGCAATGATGGCTCGCTTCTTTCCATTGCGTCCACCCCGCTCCGCCAGCTTCAGGCCCCAGCGGCGCAGATCGCAGTCGATGCCGAACGGACCCAGTATGTGCTGCGCTCCTTGCACCAACAGCGTTCGCAGATACGGATCGCCCTCCTTACTAATGTGCATCTGCGGTTCGCTTTGCCCAGAGTTTCTCCGCCCCGGCTGCAGCCCCAAGCAGCAGCCCACCTCCCGGCTCTTGCGAGAGCGATGCGGATCCTCCAGCGTCCACAAAAACGTCAGCCCGATCAGCGTGCCCACCTCCTTGATCTGCTTCAGCAGTGCCACCTGCGGATAACTCTCCTGCGCCAGTTCTTCGATCCGTTGGTTGCACTCGCGAATGCGTTCACTCAGTGATTCGATGCCCGCCGGCGGCGGCTCTAGAGCCCTTTGCAGTTCCGGGCTCAGCCCCTCGGCCTTCTCGGGGTTCATGTTGCGCACATTGCATCCGCGCAACCGTTCCCCGTAAGACTTGGCCAGTCCGCGCGCGTACCAGTCCGGCTCGCGCACGGATCACCGTCAGATCCGCCTGCGCTCTCGCACTACGATGCTTCACCGGACACAGTCTCTTCCCAACAGGTTGTGCGCAAGCGCAATGCCAGGATACGTCTGCTTATACAAAACTAGTACAGCAGTTTCCTTTTCCAAGTTGCCGGTTATAGCCGAATCATAAAAGGCGGCAGTCTGAAAATTCTCTTCTTGCGTCAGACGGCGGTCTTTGAGCTCGAAAGCCTTGGCAAAATTCTTCCTGGACTTAAATCTTAAGCGGCTCTGGTTCTTGTAGTACTGCTCGACCGTATCGTCGATGCTGAGCCGACTGTTTTCCGTTTTGGGATTGACGGGCGCTGGAGGAACGACCTGCCGTTCCCGGTCCCGGAGCCATCGTTTCTTGTCTCCAGCTTGTCCAACGCGACGTAAGGGTCTTTGCCAGCCAGCACAAACTGCTGCTTACCGCCGCCCGTTCCGAAGCGGACGTCACCGTGCAGGGTAATAAAAAGGCAGTTAAGCTTGCCATTGAATGACTGTGTAGGAGCGCTCCGGCAATTCGAGTCTGGTCCGTCCTCCGATCGTTGCAGGCTTGGCCGCCGGCTGCGGAGCGACTCGCTGCGGGGCTTCGAAAGTGTTGAAGGCTCTTAAATCGGCGCCTGTGAGTACGGTCGAGGCGAGCACTTGGTTCGGCACCCAATCCAGCCAATTGATTTCGACTGTGCGAGCCTTGTCCAAATCGCGATTCAGCAGGAACATGGAAACTTTTCCGCCTTGCGAATCCAGGGTCGCGGCCACATCGAGATACGGAACCTGGCCCAAGCCCGATGCTTCGTAGGTTGGCGATTCCAGAAGCACATTCAGTACGCTGCCCCGCGCAAATTGCAGTGCCCAGCTATAGGGATAATAAATTGTCTGCCGCAGCAGGCCGGTGGCATTGGTCACTAGCGGAGCGATTACATTCACGAGTTGTGCCAGACACGCTATTTTGATTCGGTCTGCGTTGCGCATCAGAGTGTTGATGATTCCTCCGACCAGGAGCGCATCTTCGAGGTTGTAAACCTCTTCGAGGAGATGGGGAGCCTCATGCTCGTGTCCGTTCAGGGCATCGCCGCGGCGCGCGCGATACCACACGTTCCACTCGTCAAACGACAGCCACAATTTTTTCGGAGACCGTTTGTGTCCACGAACCAGATCGCAAACGGCGAGAGTTTCCGCAATCTGCTGCTCCATGCTGAGGTTCATGGCCAGGAACCTGGCGCTGTCTTCTCCCGTTTCGTCCTTAGTATTTCCGATGTAGCGGTGCAGCGACAGCGCGTCGACATACTCATAACACTGCTCCAAGACCTCGCGATCCCATTCCAGGTAAGTCGGCATGCCTGGACCGCTCGATCCGCAGGCGATCAGTTTGAGAGAAGGATCCACGGCGTGCATTTGGCGAGCCGCATCTTGCGCTTTCAGGCCGTATTCCGTTGCCGTCATGTGACCAATTTGCCAGGGACCATCCATCTCATTGCCCAGGCACCAGTGTTCCAACTTGTACGGCTGGTCAATCCCATGGGAGCGCCGCAGTTCGCTCCACTTCGTTCCCTTTTCGACATTGCAGTATTCGACCAGCGCGGCAGCTCTTTCCGCTGTACCGGTGCCGAGGTTCAGACCCATGAGCGGTTTTGACCCCACGATCTTCGACCACGCCATGAATTCATTGGTTCCGAACTGATTGGTGTCAATTGTGTTCCAGGCTTTGTCGAGGATACGCGGACGATCCTTCTTCGGACCGACTCCATCGAGCCAATTGTACCCCGACACGAAGTTGCCTCCGGGATAGCGGATGATGGGAACTCCTAACTGGCGCACTTCCGCAATTACATCTTTTCGGAATCCGGAGCTGTCTGACAGGGTGGAGGCAGGATCATAGATGCCCTCGTAGATGGCGCGCCCCAGGTGTTCCAAAAATGATCCGAAGAGGTTACGATCGAGGGGCGCGATGGTACGACGAGAATCGACATATACGTGAATCATTTCACCCGAGGCGGCTGGAGGCTGAGCGAAGGCGAAGGGACCGAGGAAAGAGTTCGCCGGACCCACAATTCCCGCAGTGGCGGCTTGCTTCAGGAATTGCCGGCGCTTATCGGAAAACATGTTGTTTGTCTCCTGAGTGGCATGGTTCAACACACTTGCGCTCACACGTCCACTTTGTGATAAAGGCGATAGGGTTCATCCCGCAGCGCCGAAAAGGGTCGAAGAGTTAACGATCGACCGGTGCTGCGGACCACCCAATCTTGCGAAGATTGAGAAGCGGCAGCCGCAGCAAGCAGTTGGGCTCGAGTTAGATGCGCTGGAAGATCGCCGGCAGCGAACAAGGCAACTGGCCCGCGGAGGAGAGCCACGGTATCGGTGTTTTGCTGATCGACTGCCTGCAGCCGCAGTGGCATTCCGATTTCAAATTCAATCCGATCTCCGGCTTTCCAGTTTCGGCGGAGCGCTTGAAACTTGCCCCGCACAATCTCGCCCTCCACTCGTTTGCCATTGATGGACACACGCGTATTGGCATCGGCCCAGGCCGGAATTCTCAGATAGACGGTAAAGTCCTCGGAACGCGGCAGATCAAATCGAAGTTCAGTTGCACTCGACGCGGGATAGCTGGTTTGTTGAGTCAGCGTGCATCGGGTTCTGTTTTGTAACCAACTAACCCTGGAAGGGAGGAATAAATTGACATAGATGCCATCCGCGCCGGAATAGTAGGCGCTGATGCCATAGTCGGCGGTCAATTGCGGAAAGGTTCCGGAACAGCACGGCCACTTGTCCCGCGAATAGACTCTTTTCGCGTCACGGTTGTTATAGTCCGAGTAGTAGAACGAAGTGCCGTCAGCAAGAATGGGCTTGGCGCCTGCAATGGTGTTGTACAGCACTGTTTCCATGCTGTCACCGTAACGGGAATCGCGCGTGACTCTCAGCAAATAGCGAGTAACCTTGAATTGACCATAGGCCCCGCACGGCGTTTCGAAACTGGCGTGCGTGGAATCGAGGCTGGCGGCCAACAAGCCTTTGCCCGGCTCCACGAATCCCTCATTCGGCCCCCAACCTCCGGTGGCGTAACTCTGCTCCTGCACCATGTGCAGTCCATTGGCGGCGGCGCGAAGATAGTGCTCATCCCCTAGAACCAGATAAGCCTGCATGGCGGAGCTTAGCGTGTTCACGTGGCTGTAGGCGTGTTTGCCGGGCAGAGCGTTGTGGTTCTCAGCCAACGCGTCGTAGTACTCGTGGTAGAGGAAGCGCCGGGCCAGATCGAGATAGCGTTTGTCGCCGCTGCGCTGGTACGCAAGAAACAAGTTTTCCGGCAATGTATAGGTTTCATCCCAGGTAAAAGCGATGCCTATGTGCGGACGGGCCTCCTGCTCCGCGCGGCTCAGCGCCTTTTCCGGCAAGTGGGGCAGCACGGCATCGGTGCTGCGTTTGAGCACATCGAGCGCGACCGGGTCCGCGGCAAACTCATGGGCATCAATCAGGCCACAGCACGTCTTATCGAAGGTGTAGCCCGGTAACCGGTAGTCAACGTAGAACTTTCCGGTCGGCTCCACCGTCTCGGCGAATCCGCGCACCAAGCGATGCACTTTCGCCTGTGTGGGTTTCGATCCCGTGACGGCGTAGGCTCTGGCCAAGCCAGAGACATATTGGCCGAACGAATGGCCCGGGATAAAGCCATGGAAACTGTTGGCGGGGTTGAAATCGTCGCTGTTGTCGTACCAGCCACCAAGGTCAGGGCCGGGAGCGGGCATTCCTTGCCTCTGCCGGAAAGGCTTCAGGAGGCCGTCTTCATCCAGGTTCAAGAAAACTTTGTGATTGTTTTCAAACTGCTGACGGAATGAGCCTTCTAGGAGTTGCACTTGCGAATAGCAGAAGAGCGAGAGCGGAGGCGCTGTAGACGCTTCAGCCACAGGATGTGCCCCTGCGAGGGGCCAATGTGCGGCCAGAGTTGCACCCGTGGCGGCGGCGGTGACCCTCAGAAAATGCCGCCGGGATGTGTGATTCATCGCAAGTCCTCCAGGCCGAGCAACTCGCAGGTAGCGTGTTCACCGGGCCTCGCCAAATTCTCAGCAAATTCGAAGCGGAAGCTCATCGCACGGAAAAACTGTAGACGGTGATCGTGTGATAGCGCTGTCCGGGTTTCAACTCGGTGGTTGGGAACGCCGGATGATTCGGTGAGTCAGGGAAGTGCTGCGTCTCCAGGCACAACGCCGAATGCAACTCCAGTGGTTTTCCGCCCTTGCCTTTGATCGAACCGTCGAGAAAGTTTCCGGTGTAAAACTGAATTCCCGGCTGATCGGTCAGAACTTTCAGCACGCGCCCGCTGCCAGGGTCATACACTTCGGCGGCTTCCGCCAGCGTTCCGCCTGCGTTATCGAGTGCCCAATTGTGGTCGTATCCATGGCCGAGGTGAAGCTGTTCATCATCGGCGTTGATGCGTGCTCCAACGGCGGTTGGTTTACGAAAATCAAAGGGGGTGGATTCCACAGACTTCAGTTTCCCGGTGGGAATCAGCCCGGCATCCACGGGAGTGAAGCGGGACGCGTGCAGGGTGAGTTGATGATTCAGGATGCTGCCCTTTCCCGCGAGGTTGAAATAAGAATGGTTCGTCAAATTGACGACGGTGTCTTTGTCGGTCGTGGCCGAATACTCGACGCGCAGATCACCCTTCACTAAGGTGTAGCGCACCACGGCAGAAAGGTTGCCAGGATATCCGGCCTCACCATCCTTGCTCAGATAGCTGAGTTCCACACCATCGGCGACCGGCTTCGCTTTCCAGACCACATTGTTGAAGCCGTGCGGTCCGCCGTGAAGAGAATTCTCGCCATTGTTCAGAGGCAGAGAGTATTTCTTGCCATTGAGGATAAAGCTGCCGTGAGCAATGCGATTCGCATAGCGGCCAATCACTGCTCCAAAGAAGGCGGCGGCGGGTTCGTTAAAGTTGGCCACGTAGCCATCGACGTCATCGAAGCCAAGTACCACGTCCGCCGATTTGCCGCTGCGGTCAGGAGTTTTCAGCGAAACCACAACGCCGCCATAGGTTGCGATCCGAGCTTCGTATGCGCCGTCGCTCAGCGTGTAAATTTCGACCGGAGTTCCATCCGGCACCTTGCCAAAGGGCTGGCTTGTCACCTTCGTCTTAGCCTCCACGTTGATGCTGAACAGCGCGAAACACAACCCGCTGATGATCACCTTTCGAGGGATTCTTGTAAGACCCATGATCGCTCCTCGCTTCCCTTCTAGGCTGTTGCCCGGGCGGACACGGACTGTGCCACCGCAATTAATGCCGGCAGGATGTCTCCCAGGCCGTCGCCGCCCGGCTGGCCGAGGGTGAAATATAACCTGCTATAAAGAGGATAAATATTCTCGTAAGTACGCCGCGCCGAATCGTCCGGCGTAAATGTACGGTAGGAAGGGCAAATCTTATCCTGCGCTTCTTCGATGGTTCTAAAGACGCCAGCCGCCAGAAAAGCAAAAATTGCGGATCCCAAACTTACGACGCTCTTGCTCGGAACCAGTACCGGACGTCCCAGCACGTTGGCATAAACCTGATTCAGCACGTCATTCTTCTGGGGTATACCTCCGGCATTGATCACACGTTTGACCGGTACGTCATGAGCAGCCATGCGATCGAGGATCACGCGGGTGTGAAGCGCCGTCCCTTCGATGGCCGCGAAGAGTTCATCCTGAGCCGTGCTCTGCAAGTTCCATCCCAGAGTAACCCCGCGCAGGTTGGGATTCACCAGCACGGTCCGGTCGCCGTTGTCCCAGGTCATGCGCAGCAGGCCGGTCTGACCAGCGCGATAGTTTTCGAGGCCTGCGCTCAAGGTCTGCACATCGCTTCCGGCGCGGGAAGCGATCGCATTGAATATGTCGCCCACGGCGGAGAGGCCGGCTTCGATCCCAGTCCGCAGTGGATGCACGCTGCCCTGCACGACGCCGCAAACTCCAGGCACCAGATTCACCGACGGCGTAATGCCAATAATGCAGGTGGATGTGCCGACAACGTTTACCATGTCGTCGGTTCGGCAGCCGGCGCCAATTGCATCCCAATGCGCGTCGAACGCTCCTACCGGGATGGGAACGCCGGCAGTAAGTCCCAGCTTTTCAGCCCAGAACGGGGAGAGCTGACCGGCAATTTGATCGGAGGTCGCGTACTCGCCGTCCAGTTGTTCGCGAACTCCCTTCAACAGAGGGTCCACCTTCACCAGAAAACTTTCTGGAGGAAGGCCGCCCAGTTGCGGGTTCCACAGCCACTTGTGTCCCATGGCGCAGACGCTGCGCTTTACCATCTTCGGATCGGTGATACCACACAGCGTGGCCGCCACCATGTCGCAATGCTCGAATGCCGAGACAAACTGGGGCCGCTTCTCAGGATTGTGCCGAAGCCAATGAAGTAGCTTGGAAAAACCCCATTCCGATGAGTAAACCCCGCCGCACCATTCGATGGCTTTGAGGTTCTCTCTGTGGGCCGCATCTGTGATCTCGGCCGCCTCACCTTTGGCGCGGTGGTCGCACCATAAGTAGTACTCGCCGAGCGGCTGGAGGTCTTTACCGACCGGAATCACCGAGGACCCGGTGGTATCGAGCGCAATGGCCTGCACCTGATCTCCCGAAATGCCGGTCCTTTTCAGGACTTGGCGCATCGCGGATGCCAGCGCCTGCATGTGATCGTGGTGGGATTGAGTGGCGTATTCCGGGTCTTCGCGCCTGCGGTGCAGCGGATACTCGGCGACGGCGGATTCGACCAGACCCCGTTCGCTGTCGACCAAAGAGACGCGAACGCTGAGGGTTCCGAAATCGACACCCGCCACGATCGCCATCAGCAGGCTCCGTTGCCGCAGGCGTGATGGTACATGTCCCAGCCCAGATAGCGAGTGGTGGCCTCCTGTACGGCGGAGGCGACGGTAGAAAGATTGGCGGCTACGTGGTGCTCAAAGCCCTTCTCGCAGATGAAGTGCAGCAACTTCTGCATCTGCGGGATTTCAACGACGCCCGCGCCCCCGAATGTGTTCAGCGGATCGTCGGTGAAACGTCCTTCGCCTACGTATCCGCGCATCGTCCCTGAGGTGTCGTCTGTCGAGAACCGGGCAAAGCTCATTTCCTCGGGCTTGATAAGTCCCACGCAGGTTCCGAATGTATTCTCTTTGCCTACGGTGCCGGCAATGATTTGCTGGAAATCCATCTTCACGGAGCGAAAGAAATGCTTGGGCAGGTTCGAGCAGTGGAAGCAAACCGCCTTGTTCGGGTCCGATCCATAGTTGTTGTTCCAATCGAGAAGAGCCGACGGACTTCCAGAAGCGAGCTGTAGAGCGTGCATGCCCAGCACTCCGCAGATATCCACCTCGCACGCGCTGGAAAGCAGTTCGTTGCTCATCATGCTCATGACGGTGCAGGGAACGACGCCCAGGTTTTCTTCAATCGAGGTCCAGCACTGGACCGCGCTGATGGTGACCTCGGTTGCCGCCATCCACTGATCGACCACCGCTCCCAGTTTCGCCATCTTCAGGAGTGCAGACGCGGGTACGCTGCTGGCATCCACATACTTCTTGATGGCGGCCAGTTTGGCCTGCGCATGATCGTCATTATCTTTCATGCGCTCAATGCGGCCCAGCACTTCGGAAAGATCGAGTGTCTCGATCGAGATGCCTTGCGCCTCCAGGATTTTCTCGCTGTAGCGCACGGTGTTGAAGGCAGTCGGGCGCGCACCGATGGCGCCTACTCGCAAGTTACGGAAACCTTTTACGACACGGCATACCGCGGCGAACCATGCCAGGTCTGCGGCAAACTCGGGCGAGTCGGGACTTTCCGTATGCAGTGTCGTGATGGAATAGGCAATGCCATATTGACGAAGGTTGTTGCAGGCCGACATCTTGCCGCAGAAACTATCACGGCGAGACGCAATCGTCATCTTTTTCGGATCGTCAGGCGTGGCCTGAATCAAAACCGGTACACGGAGATCTGCCAGGCGTAGGGTATCGGCAATGGCCCGCTCCTCGCCGAAGTTGGGCAGAGTAACGATAACGCCATCGATGCGCTCGCGATTGCGCTTAAACAATTCGGCGCAGCGCCGCGATTCTTCGCGCGTCTCAACCGCCCCGTACTTGCTCTCCTCAGGAGTGAGGGCCACTACCTCGACGCCCGCCGAATGCAACGTGCGGAGCATCTCTTCTCGTCCACTCTTTGCCAAATGATCGGGAAAGAACCCCCGGTTGCCTACGATCAGGCCCATGGTCATTTGCTTTGCCGGCATACGATTACCCTCGAAAAAATACGTCATCTACGACTGGCGCCGCGGCGCGAATTTGAAGCAATAAATGAGACCGAACACCAACAACACTGCGCCCCACCACACATTGGCGTGCAGATTGAAAAGGACCACCCCAGGATTCGCCGGCGGGTAAAGCAATTGGTAAACTCCCGCGGCGAGGGTCAGCGCGCCATTCACCGCCAGTGAAACGCCGATGAAAAACCAGATGGAAACCATCTCCGAGCCTCCGCTTACCAGAATTCGGTTACCAGAACATAATATTCAGCACGAAGAAAATTACCGTTACCACTGCCGCCCAGAACAAAGGCCGTTGATACAGAGGAACGTCTCCGACCGAAGGTACTTCCGTGAGCCCGTAGACCAGACCGGTCAATTCGCCGTCAGGAATGGGATTCGTTGCCAGACTCACGATCACGGTTACAGTTACGCAAACCACAAACGCCCACAGAGCCTGATACATATCCTGCGCCAGGGCTTTGGCATGCGGCGAGAGCGCCACGTAACGCAGCGCCGAAGGATCGACCTTTACCCAGGCCCACATGCCGACTGAAGAAAGTGTGCCGCACAGCAAACCCCAGAATCCGCCTGCGCTCGTGGCACGCTTCCACAGCATCCCGAGCACAACCGTGCCGAATAGAGGGGCGATGAAGAAGCTGAACAATGCCTGCACGTAATCCATGATGCTGGCGAACTGCATCACCAGATACGCCGTGCCGACGCTGATCAGCACACCGATAATGGTGGTCCAACGCCCCATGTTTACATAATGATGATCGCTGCCCTTGCGGTTGATCAGCGGACGGTAAATGTCGTAGGTCCAGACAGTCGTAAACGCGCTGACATTCCCCGCCATCCCAGACATGAAGCCCGCAATCAGCGCTGTAACTCCCAGGCCAAGCAGGCCGGGACCACAATAGCGCGCCAGCATCAGGGGCAGCACGTCGTTATAACTATGGCCGCCAGTGACCGCAGCTACCGACTCCGGAACCAGTTTTTCCGGCAGAACGGCCAACCCCAGCAGTCCCGGCAGGATCACGATGAACGGGACCATCATCTTGAATCCGGCGCCGATGATGGGTGCCATCTCCGCGCTGCGAATGTCCTTTGCGGCCAGTAATCGCTGCACCACGAGGAAGTCCGTCGTCCAGTAGCCCGTCGAGATAACCGCACCTAGTCCGAAGACGATGCCGACCCAGTTGATTCCCATAGGATTGTTGCTGAACGATCCCAGTCCTGCCCAAAGATGAACGTATTGTTCGGAAGCTCTGTGCGCGATCTGCAACTTGAGATTGGTCCAGCCGCCAGCTTCGTATAACCCAAGAATCGGAATCAGCAGAGCTCCCGCCCAGATCAGAAAGAATTGCAGCACTTCATTAAAGATTGCTGAGCGCAGCCCGCCCAGCGTTACGTAGATCGCCACGGTCAACGATGACACCCAGATGCTGAAGTTAATGTCCCAGCCGAGAACGATCTGCATTACCTTGGCCATGGCGAACATGTTGACGCCGCTCATCAGCACCGTCATGAAGGCGAACGACACCGCCGACAGAGCGCGGCTGGGTTCGCCGAAACGCAACTTCAAATATCCCGGCACCGAATGGGTTTTAGAAATGTAGTAGAACGGCATCATCACCAGCGCCAGAAACAGCATGGCTGGAATGGCTCCGATCCAATACCAGTGCGTGGCCAGAATGCCGTACTGGTAGGCCGAACCGGCCCAGCCCATCAGCTCGAGCGCGCCCAGATTCGCGGAAAGGAAGCTTAGACCGGCTACCCACGCCGTCATCTCCCGGCCCGCCATGAAGAAGTCTTCTCCAGTGTTCGCCCGTCCTTTCAAATACCAGCCGATGGACAGGACCAGGGCAAAATAAAAAACCACAATCACCACATCGACGGGAGAAAGATGCACCAACCGGGGCGGCACAGCGCTCGCTAGCAAAGGGGTCATTCCTTGTCCTTGGGCTGCCCGTAGTATGCGTGCTCGCCGTGCTTTCTCAGGTAGTGCTTGTTGTGCAATGTGCTTCCGACCGGTTGAGCAGCCGAATCGATGCCAACGGTGAAGTATGCCATTCGTGCGATAGCCTCTAGAATGACGGCGTTATGAGCAGCCATCCCGGCATCCGTCCCCCATGCAAACGGTCCATGGTTCGCGACGAGCACACCCGGGATTGCCAGCGGCGGTGTCTTTTCCAGGCATCGAACAATGGCGTGGCCCGTGTTTTTCTCGTATTCCTCAGCAATCTCCTGATCGGTCATTTCGGAAGTTACCCGCACAGGACCATGGAAGTAATCCGCATGAGTAGTACCGAAACATGGGATAGGCCGGCGGGCTTGGGCCCACGCGGTGGCATACTCGGAGTGGGTGTGGGCGACGCCTCCGATTTCCGGAAATTGGTTGTACAGCACAAGATGTGTTGGCAGATCAGACGAAGGCCTTAATTTTCCTTCCACGATGTTGCCTGCTAAATCGGTCACCACGAGGTGCTCGGGTTTCATCTGCTCATAAGGGACCCCGCTGGGCTTGATCACCACCAGACCGTCCTCGCGCGAGATCCCACTGGCATTGCCAAAGGTGAATAGAACCAGGTTTCTCCGAACCAGTTCCAGGTTGGCCTCTAGGACTTGTTCCCGCAAGCGCCGCTGCATTGTATCTCCCCACCCGGCAGTCTGGAGTAATCGTTTGCTCAAAATAGACGCAAACTAGACTATTCCCATGGCCGTTCAATTGCAACCTCCTTCTCCGGGCGATGAGGCTCGTTCCTGGGAAGGTCAGGTGGACACCGGGGTCATTCTACTGCGAGGCCGAGACCGGCGTTTTGCGGGAACCGCCGCCTCGGTTTCCTTTTGTCGGAGGGTACCACGCACCCCGGGCCAGAGCGGTCGAACGCCTGAGCACCAAACTGGTTGTCAGTTCATATTTATGAGGAGGCGCTGCAGCCTCGCTTTCGACCTCGTTCAACAGGGCCTGAAAGGCAATTTTGGCCAACTCGTGTTGCGACATCTGAACTGTCGTAAGGGGAGGAATTGTAAACTCAGCCAAGCGGATATCGTCGAAACCGACTACCGAGATGTCGTCCGGTATCTTAATGCTCTGATCGTACGCTTCCCGCATGACTCCGATAGCGGTCATGTCGTTCGAGCACAGCACGGCGGTGGGCCGATTGCTTAAACTGGCAAGCTCCAGGAGGGCTTGCATTCCGCCCTCCATGCGGTGATCTCCAACTACGATCAAGTCAGGAGAAAGCCCAATTTCCGCCATCGACGTTTTGAAGGCATCCCGACGAGCCATGGCAGACTTTAAATGCAATGGGCCAGTAACAAAGGCGATGCGCGTGTGCCGGAGGGCAGCGAGGTGCTGCACTGCCTGACGGATTCCGTTTTGATAGTTGATCCGGATATTGGCGATGCCCGGGACGTCGGGCCCCACATCGACGAATACCAACGGTACCCGACGGAAACGAAGGTGCTCGATCAGCATTTCTTCCATCCCAAAGGTCAAGATCGCCACACCATCGACGCGTCGTTCGATCATGCGCCGGACCGACGACTCCATTCGCTTCGGGTCATGCACCGTCGAGGTAAGAAGGATCTCATAGTTATTTTCGACCGCGAGGTTCTCGAAGGTCTGTACAATCTCCGGGAAGAACGGATTAGTGATTTCAGAGACGATCAGGCCGAAAATGCGGCTCCGTCCCGACACCAGAGCCCGAGCTTGGGTGTTGGGGAAATAGCCGAGCTCGTCGATGATCTTCCACACCCGCTTGGCAAGTTGGGGATCGACGGTGGGAACGCGATTGATGGCACGAGATACCGTAGCAGTGGAAACCTTCGCTCGGCGCGCGATTTCACGAATATCCATGCGCTATTGGCCAGGAAATTAGCAGTATCTTACCATAGCAGAGCGCCCCCATTCGCATGTGGAGCAAACGTTTGCCGAAATGTCGCAGGCCACTTATCGCGGGCGGGCGAATCACGCCAAACTCAAGAGCAGCCGGCTGGCTGACGCTGGCGGAAAGCTGCACCTGCTAGTTGCGCCTTCGATCTCCACGGTCAGAGCTCCAGGGCTGCGGCCGGAGACAAGTATTTCCAGGCGAACACCGCGCCCGCTCCTAAGGATGCATTTCGAAGAAATTCTCGACGCCCCGTCATGAATGCCTTCTCGGGGAAAGTTCGCAACTTACTTTGACGACATTGGTTCCGGATTTCCTTCGAGTGCCGCCTCTGGCCATCCATCCTTCCAAGCTAGTGTTGAAATCTGGAGAGACGGCCGGCCCGTGGTCGCGTCGTAGGCGTGGAAGACGAGAATGTCGCGGCCTTCGCCCATACGTACGGACTCACCGCCGGGACCGAGCCAGCGCTGGTTTCCAACCAGCAATGGACTGCCCCCGCCTTCGGACATGGGCTTACCGGTCTTGTCGAGATAGGGCCCGGTGACTTCGCGTGCCCGCCCAACCATTGTTTTGTAAGTGCTCTTGGTCCCGCGGCAGCATAAATCGAAAGATACGAATAGATAGTAGAAACCATTTTTTTTATCGTCGCCATGTTTCGCGCCATGGTGAACAATGAATGGAGCTTCGATTGCCTGCCAATTGGAGGGAAGTCCCGGAGGAGCAGGGGGCGGATTGTCTGGACGGGCGCGGGCTGCCAGCGAATATAGTTTGGTGCCGGCGGCCGATAGTTTGCCGGTCTTACGATCTAGTCTCCTCATCTTGATGCCGCCCCAGAAACTTCCAAAAGAGAGCCACGCGTTTCCCTTGGCATCCAATACCAGGTTCGGATCGATCGCATTGAAGTCGTCGCTGGCTTTGGACTCGAGCACCAAGCCCTGGTCTTCCCAACGGTATCGCGAACTCTTTGGATCAAGCGTTTTATTGGTGAGCAGGGCAATTCCCGAGGTATTCACGCCGAACGCGGAGTACGCGTAATAGAGATGGTAGATGCCATCGAAATAAGAAATATCGGGAGCCCATAGCTCTTTTGTCCGCGGACTCACCTTCCGGATCCAGTCGGGGATGCCGGGCAAGACATAACCGCAGCGCTGCCACTGGTGCAGATCGTGCGAGCAGCGGATGGGAAGTTCGCCGTCGCGGGGGTGTTCGGTAGCGGTTCCGAATACGTACCAAGTATCGCCCTCTTGAATGATAGAGGGATCATGAGTGCCTTGAACCTCGCCTTCAACGTGAATGACTTGTGCGGGAGCAGTCGCCGTCTGTGCCCCCAGCGTTAGGAATGTCAGAACGTAAAGAGGAAAAACGCTGACTAGAAAGACGCTTGTTACGAGGTTGCGATTTTCCATTCTTAGATCACCGGCAAAATCATACATGAATCAGCAAACGTTTACGCACATTTATGTTCGCAGCAAGGCCTCAGACGTGCGCCTTTCGGAAAACGCGGTTCCCGCCGCTTACGGGCTCTTGCCAGCGTTACAACCGGAGCAGAAATCCGCTGTGACTCCTTTGCCCTCGCTGACCGTAAGAATGCGGTCTACCGCGGAGATTTTGACCTCTTCCACCGCGCCGCTTGGCCAGTGAATCTCGACATTATCGACGGTGGTTGCGTCCCCCAGCCCGAAGTGCACGCGGAAGTCGTTGGAGGAGAGATAGCTGCCGCCGCTGAGTACGTCCCCGCGTTGCCGCACGCCGGCGCTGGTCAAGTACACGGCGGAGCCGACGGCGTCGCGCGGACTCTTGGGACCTCCGATCAGTTTTAACTCGACCCAGTGGTGATGATCCGGATTCACGTTGCGCAAAAGTATGGGGATACGATCGACGCTGTTGACGACAACATCAATCTTGCCGTTGTTGAACAGGTCACCGAAGGCAGCTCCGCGGGCAACGCTGACCACTGCCAGTCCACTTCCTTCGACGGCTGGCATCAGTTGGAACTTCCCGTTCCCCAGATTGTGAAATAACAGCGGACGCTGAGCGTAGGACGTCCCCCAGGCTTCCCTGTCGACTTGCGGGTACGTATGGCCGTTCACAAACAGCAGATCCTTCCAGCCATCGTTGTCGTAATCGAGGAAGCCGTCACCAAAGCCCAAGAAAGGAATGGTGGGAATCGCAATGCCAGCCTTGTAGCTGACATCCGTGAAGGATCCGGTGCCGTCATTCAGGAACAGGACATCGTAGTCGTCGGAGAAGGTGGTTGTAGCCAGGTCCATGTGCCCGTTGTTCTCGTAGTCGCCGGCAGCGATTCCCATGTTCGCCATCTCGCGGCCGTCTCCATTCAAGGCGAAACCACTGGCATAACTCTGATCCTCAAACGTGCCATTGCCTTTGTTGATGTAGAGATAGTTGGGAGTCGAGTCATTGGCGACAACGAGGTCGGGTCGGCCATCGTTGTTCACGTCCACGAAGAGCGCTCCAAGACCATAGTAGCGGTTGGGATTGCTAACTCCCAATTTCTCGCTGACATCGGTGAAGGTGCCATCGCCGTTGTTATGGAACAGATGGTCAAGTTCCCCCTGAATTCCATGCGGGCCGCACATGACGGGCGCGCCGCGGAATTCGCAGGAGCTGTAGTTCACGACCTTGGATCCGGCGACGGGCGGCTGGTTGATGTCGTAACGTAGATAGCCTGCGACGAAAAGGTCCAGCCGTCCATCGCCATCGTAGTCGCCAAAAGTTGCACCGGTTGACCAGGTGCCGAGAGCTACGCCCGTTTTCTCTGCCACGTCGGTGAAGGTTCCGTCGTGATTGTTGTGGTAGAGGCGGTTCTTCCCGTAGTTCGTGACATAAAGATCGGGCCACCCGTCGTTGTCATAGTCTCCGACGACGACGCCATAGCCCCAACGATCGTTCGTCACGCCAGCCCGGGCAGCGACATCGGTGAACGTGCCGTCGTGATTATTGTGGAAAAGCGCAGCATGCGGCGGGGTGGCCTTGCCCTGGAGGGCGTCATAGGTTGTGCCGTTGACCAGGTATATGTCGAGCCAGCCATCGTTGTCGTAGTCGAGCAGCGCAACCCCAGCACCGTTGGCTTCCAGGATAAAACGCTTTTCGGGAGTCCCTGCTGTGTGGTGCCAGGCGGTGAGACCGGCTTCCTCAGCGCTGTTCACAAAGATCACCGGGCCAGTTTTGACAAAGCCGCCCGCAGTAATGGGACGATGCTCGTTGTCGAATTCCGCCTTGTGAACACCTCCTGTGGCTGCGCCACTTTGCGGCGCTGCTTCCGGCCGACCAGTCGGCTCCGGTTTGCCGTCCGGAGGCTTCTGCGCCAGCAATATCGTGCCGGCCAGGAGGCTGGCCAGCAGCACCGCTCCGCGCCCTGTCGTACAGAAAACTAGGTTTCTGACGCTACTTACTCCGCCCATCCGTTTTCCTGGCCGCATATAGTGAAGGTCGAATCTCAAGGCTGCGGAAGATCGGCCGTAGCCGGAATGGCTTCTTGCTGAGGCAATTGATCGCGCCGCCGCCCCTGCTCTTCGAACCTGCTTTCCCGTCTCTGATCCCGCTCCGCTTTCATCTTGCGAAAGGCAGCGAAAGCCTGGCCGGCTTCCTGGGTGCGATGGCGATTGCGATACAGGATTGCGAGCTGATACCAGGACACTATTCTGAGTTCCTCAGTCCCTTGGGGATTGGTCGCCTGCCGGAAGTGTTCGATCGCCAACTCATCTCTGCCCAATGCCGCGTCGCCTCTTCCCAGGTAATAGTGCGCATCACTGAGCGCCGGATCGAGAGCCAGAGCGCGCTCGAGAAGCGGCACTCCGCCGGCCGCGTCGTCTCGAGTCACCCGCAGACTGCCCAGCTTGTACAGCGCAACAGAATTCGCAGGGTCGATCTTGATCTCCTCGGAATAGGCGTCATCGGCTTCCCGTAGCTTGCCCGCAGTCCAGCAGGCATCGCCCAGTTCTTCATTCAGCCCCGGTTCGTGCGGCGCGGCACGCAGGGCGAGGCGGAACTCGCTGATCGCGTCGTCCGTACGGAAGGCCTCGGCATCCGCCTGTCCCAGCACTTCATGAACCCGCCAGGAGTCTGGGCCAAGCCTGAACATGGCAGAGTAACTCTCTTTGGAAATCAGCAGGTGAGCCCGGCCTCGATGGTAGAGGATGTCCAGGTTCTTGGGATCGAGCGCAGCCGCCTTGTCGAGCGCGGCCGCAGCCGCATTCACGTCGTTCTGAGCCAGGTCGACAACGCCCAGCCACATCCACCCTGCTGCATTCCTCGGTTCGAGCTGGGTCTGGCGTAGGAGTGCGTCGTGCGCTGCGGGTAGCTGGTTCAGCTTGTACTCTACGATGCCGGTAAACAGCCTCACGCCGCGAAGAGCAGGTTGCAGCAAGGCTGCCTTACGCAACGCGGTGAGCGATTTGTGCAGTTGCCCGTCGGATTCTAACGCGAGGCCCAGATTGAAGTATCCCTCGGCGGAACCGGGCTGCAGACGAACAAACTGTTGAAAGTCGTCCACGGCCCCGGCGGCGTCGCCTTTTCGCATGGCGGCGCCGCCATGCTCGAACAATGCCTGCCCGTCGCCAGTTTGCGTGATTCCAGGCTGGCAGAGCGTAAACGGCAGCGTTATTGTTAGAAACCCCAAGGCAAAGCGAAACACAGCGACAAGCATATCCGATCTCGAAAAGAAAAGGACCGCGGAGTCTGGCTCCGCAGTCCAATGCCTCCCGGATGAACCCAAGCGGTCCGGTTGCCCAGTTGGCTTGGGTCAATAATTGATCTTCAGCACAAACTGTACGTTGCGCGGCCCGTTCAAGGTACTGCCCACCTGCCCAAAGTTTTGGTCCAGTACGCCCGAGTCTGGCTTGTTAAAGATGTGCCGGTTAAACGCGTTGAACATCTCGCCCCGGAATTCAATGTTGACCGTTTCGCGGATCGGGATGGTTTTTGCGATACCAAGGTCTTCGTTATAAAAGGGAAACGACCGGATATCGGCAGAGTTACGCGGCATATCTCCGAACTGGAAGGCCCCAGTACCGCGGTTGGCATTTGGATCCGCGAATGCCCCGCAGTTCCAGTAGCCGGTGCCACAATCATCGGTTGCATTGAAGCTGAAGGGATTGTAGCTGCCAGTGAAGCCCTTTACTGCCTGGCCCGCTACACGGTTCGGACGGATTCCGTTGTCGAAGCCCGGGATGCCGGGTTCGCCAAAGAAGCTGATAGGCTGCCCGCTGAGATAACGCAACACACCGCTCACCCGCCAGCCGGAGATGACCTCGCTGACTCCCTTCGGCGCGCTTCCCAGAAATCTCTTTCCGTGGCCCACCGGCAGTTCGTACAAGAAACTGGCAACGAAGTTATTGGGAACATCCTGGTTGCTGACCGCTTTCTCAGCCCGCAGATTATATGGATTCTGAGTGCCGCCCTGGCTCTGCAAGGTGCTGTAATAGGGTTGAATGCTGTCCGCATCGGTGAGCGTCTTCGAGAAGGTGTAGGAAGCCAACAGGTTCAGGCCGTTGTGGAACCTGCGTTCGAGCTTCGCTTCCAGAGCGTCGTAAGAGGACTGGCCGACGTTTTGCAGATAGCTGTCGGTGTTGATGTAGCCGTACTGCGGGAAGGGCCGCAGCGCCTGAGAAACTGTTCCGCCTCCCCCCCAGGTGGTCTGGAAATTGGCATAGGGGAGTGGCACGCCCCCGCTGGGCGCAAGATCGAAAAGGGTATTGCCCAACGCCAGGCCACTGAGTGGCATGTCGTTCGGATAATCGAGTAATCCGTGCAGGTGGGTAGAATGCTGGCCCAGATATCCCAAGCTGAAGACGAGATTTGGGGCAACTTGGAACTGGTTTTCGAGGCTCCAGGTTTCCACCATTGCCGGACGCCCATAGCTCTTCGCAACATAATCGACGCCCTGGCCGTTCAACTGCGTCGGGTCGAGGTCTGGAGCTGTGGGCAGCGCGGGCAAGCCCGCATCCAGCAGAGGCCCGGACATTGGATCTCCAGCGTTGAACACATTGGGCGTGATGGTGAAACCCGCCGTTGTTCCCTGGCCGTAGTCGGCATATACCAGCGGACCGTAGAAAATGCCGCCGTTTCCGCGCACCACGAGCCGGTGGTTCAAGAAATTCGGGTTCCATGCGAAGCCGAACCGGGGCTCAAAATCCTTCCAGTAAGTGTCGGCCCAGGTCTCGCTCGTATTTCCATTGCGTCCCGGGCCCTTCCCCGCAAACACCAGGGCGCCCAGGATCCCGCTCGCGCCGGGGTTCGGCACGTTGGGTTCCATGCTGGTGGTGTCGCCGTCAGCCTCGTGCCGGGGTGTGTCGAAGCTCCAGCGAATTCCGAGATTGAGGGTGAGGTTCGGCCGAACCTTCCAGTCATCTTGAGCAAAGAGCGCGCCGTAGTGGCGAATCCAGCGGGGAGCGTGCAGATCCACAACCCGGTTGACGTCTCCGCTTTGTCCGATCAGGAAAGAGGCAAAGGCATTTCCGGTGTTTCCTTGTTCTGTTAGTATGCCGGCGGTTTGCCCTGGGTAGAACGTGAAACAGCCAGATACTCCGCTACACGTGCCGCCGATCTTGCTGATAAACGAATACTGGTGATAGGCTCCGGTACCGCCGAATTTAAAGCTGTGAGATTTGTGCACCCAGTTCAGGGTGTCGTTCAGGATGATGCCGTTATCGACATCCTGTGCATAGGAGTTTTCTCCGAAACTGGGATATGCGCTGTTGACAAAGACCATCCCTGGAAACGTCGGGCCCTGTGCGTTGGCCAGACCGATGGCTGCTCCCCAATTCGAGTTTTGCTCCGCCGCGGCGGCGATGCTGTAGTTGTTGGAGCGATTGCTGCCGAACGTTAATTCGTTGATCAGCGTCGGGGTGAATGCCCATTCCCATCCGACGCGCAGCAACTTGCCGTAGTCGTTGGACAAGGCACAGCAGGTATTGAGGGGCGGAGGAAGATTGTAATCGTTGCCATGATCGGTATTTTCCCGATCGCTCCAAAAACCCCAGACCTTCTGCCTGGGCCCCAGATTCTCATCGATGCGAATGCTGTACACCGTCTGACTCAGATTATCGGTTGTGCTCTGGACGTAATTGTTCGTGCCCCCGGTAAGGTTTGGTTCGGGCAACAGCTTGAGGATATTCTTGGCCACAGTGCTGAGCCGGTTATAGGGGATTTGATTGTTGGGGAATGGCGACCGGCACTCGTTCGACGTGTACTGGTTCTGGACTGTCGCCGGATCAAATATCTGGCCGAAGAACATGGGGCCGCCGCCCGTACAGGGATTTGTAACCCCGGGGATTTGCCCGCCCAGAAAACTCGAGAAGTCGGCAAATTGCTGGTTGTCGCCACGAACCGCGGCGGTGGGGACCAGGCTGGTGATTGAGGAGCCGGTGTCATAGCGAAGCTGCTCCCATCCAAAAAAGAAGAAGGTCTTTCCCCTGCCGTCGTAAACGTGAGGGACATTGACGGGACCACCCAAGGTAATGCCGTAGTCGTTCTTGGTGTCGGGTGGACGTGCCAGCGCGGCGCGCGCCGAAGGGTCGGTTGTTTGTGACAGATAACCATTGTTGAACCAATTGTTTCCATCGAGCGCCGCATTCTTGTAAAAGTCGTAGACGGTGCCGTGATACGAATTGGTCCCGCTGCGGGAGTTGAAGTTCGAGATGCCGCCAGTCGTCCTGCCCAGTTCGGCGGGCAAGGCTGTGATGCTCACGCGAAATTCCTGAATAGCTTCCACCGACGGAGAAATGCCGTCAAAGCCCCCGGATCCGTTCTCCGAGCGGTTGGTGGTAATTCCATCCACCAGGTAATCGCTTCCCAGCGTCTGGCCGCCATTGATCTTGGCGATGATCTGGCCGCCGGCGCCACCAGCCGACGTTCCCGGGCCTACCGCACCCGGAACCAGGAACGTCAACGTGGACAGGGATCGAAGGGCGCCCGTGACCGCGAGCGGAAGATCCTCAACTTGCTCGGGTTGAATGGCGGTGGCCACATCCGAACTTTCGGTTTCAAGCGTCAGCGAGGTTGCTGCCACCGCGACAGTTTCAGACACCGAACCCACCTGAAGCGTGAAATCGTACGAAGTAGCCGCTCCAATTGACACCGTGATTCCGCTGGACACCGTGGTCTTGAATCCCGAGCTGGCAATCGTCAGTTGATAAGCGCCGGTGTGCACAGACGGGAACACGTAGTAGCCGGTCTTGGTACTCACTGTCATATAGTTGGTGCCGGTGGCTATCTCTGTGGCGGTGATTTGCGCATTTGCGACGACACTACCCGAGGGGTCGGTGATAGTGCCGCTGATCGACCCCGTATCCAGTTGCGCCACGGCAGGCGATCCGGCGAGGAGCACAACCATTAAAGCCATCCCCGCGGCCCGGAAGAGGGAGAGAAGATTTCTACTACGGACGAACACTCGAACCTCATGCATCATAATGGTTCTCCAAGTATCCCAAAACGTCGTTACGGTTCCGGACTCAGTGCCGCCGAACGTAAGCTCCGGGTAATCGTTTTCTCATGGCGCCCTGGAGCCAGCCGGAAAAGCACCTTTTCTCCAGTTGCCGCCCTTACGGATTCCCCACAAACTCTCGAAGCGAGCTGCGGGCACGGCGAGGCTCCAAACCACGTTCTCGCAGCCCTTGAATCGAACTCGCCGCGACGCGACGCTCGCCGGCGGAACCGGCATCTGTTGACGTTCCGATCACCGGCCAATCGTTGGCCCAGCTCAACCGCCTGACAAACAGATAATCCAATCCGTCCTGCGACAGCAGCAATGCGTGAAACACAATGAGATCGCCGCCGGTTGCATCGCTGTAAGCAGTCTGGCCGCCCGGCGCAGCCCATGCCGCATCGCCTTGTAACAATATTGTGCCGCCGCCAGCGGCCATATCCACACCGCTCTGATCGTTGAATGGACCGTTGGGGCTGGTGCCGCGGGCGACCACTATCTTGTAATCGCTCTGCGCCGGATCTGCTTCGCAGCAGTAGTCCCACGACACAAAAAGATAGTAGTAACCGTTTTCGTAAATCAGCGAAGCGCCTTCAACCGGATCGTTGGCCACACTCGATGCGCGCTCCGCCAGGTGGTACGTGGCCGACCCGGATTGGATTTGCCCACTCGCCGGATCAATTTGCTGTTGGAAGATTCCACTCCAGAAACTTCCGTAGCTAAGCCAGACCGGCCCGCCGGCGTCCACCAGGATATTTGGGTCGATTGCATTGAAGTCATCGGAAGGTGAAGATTGCAAAATCAGGCCCTGATCAACCCAGTTGTAATTCGGATCCGTGGAATCTAGCGTGGCATTGGTCGCAAGCCCAATGGCGGAGACATTCGATCCAAAAGAAGAAACTGCGTAATACACATGATAGGTGCCGCTGAAGTACGAAACATCGGGCGCCCATATGTTCGTTGCCTGAGGAACGGCCGTGGAGATCCAGGATGGCAAGGCCGCAAAGATATATCCGCAGGCTGTCCAGGCGATCAAATCCGTCGAGCAACGAATGGGAATGAAGCCGCCTTGATTCGGGGCGTCGGTGGAGAACACGTAGTATCTCGACCCTTGTCGAATGATGCTGGGATCGTGCACCGGCGATGTGTCGCCGGTAAATTCATAATTGGTCAAGGGTCCCGGAGCCGCGATCGCGAGGCTCAGATTCGCCGAATCCGACGCGCCTGAGGAATCCGTGACTTGTGCGGCGAAGTCAAACGTTCCCGCGGCGGTCGGCGTTCCTGAGACCACACCGCTGCTGGCCAAAGTCAGCCCTCCGGGCAGTGCACCCGCAGATACCGTCCAGGCATATCCCGTGCCCGTCCCGCCGGTTGCTGCCAGAGCCGCCGAATAGGATAGAGAAACTGTCCCCCCTGCCAGTGAAGTGGTTGTAACCGCGAGCGGAGTCGAACGGGACGCGGTGGAAGAAGACGTTCCCCCGCCGCATCCCTGCAGCAGATAGAACGGCACCACGCAGAGCGGAGCCAACGCCCACTTACTGGCTCGCGCAGATAGAGAAAGCCGACGGCTAATAGGCGCCAACCGGCAGTGGGGCGGTTTCAACATGAGTTTCTCGGTCCGGCAGGGATTCGAGTAAACGTTATCTCATTGCACGGGAAAGATACTTGATTTAGGTTAGTGCTGTCAAGAAATTATTCCCATCGTTCATTTACCGCGACGACGCCTCTCGCACTCCACTCCGCCACAGGGCCGGGGATTGCCACTGCAAGAACGGTTGACCGTCGTACGTGATCGACAACGATTTCGGCTAGAATGCCCACGCCATGAAAATTCCGACTTCACCCTTGTCTTGCAACACCAGCCCTATTCCGCTTTCCCCGATCCGCCCTTCTAGACATCTTTCTCGCCGTCGCCAACCTTTGAGTAGAATCCGGCTCTTATCGGACCCTTGTGTAGCCGGCCTCTGCTTGATGCTGCTTGCTGGTTTACCGGCGACTGCAGGCGACGCCGGGCTTGCCCCCACACCTGCGATGGGCTGGAACAGCTGGGACTCCTACGGCCGGACTATCACAGAAGCGCAACTTAAGGCCAACGCTCGCTGGATGGCCGAACACCTGAAGCGCTTTGGATGGCAGTATGTTGTTATCGACGAAGGGTGGTACATTCCAAACCCGGATGGCAAGCCGCAGGATTATAAATTTCTGCTCAGCCCTGATGGCCGCTTCGTCCCCGCGCCCGGTCGTTTTCCTTCGGCGGCGAGCGGCGCCGGGTTCAGGCCTATCGCCGATTACATTCATTCCCTCGGCCTGAAATTCGGTATTCACATCATTCGCGGAATTCCGCGCGAAGCAGTAGCCAGAAATCTGACGATTGCCGATTCGCCGTTCCATGCCCAGGATGCCGCCGACCCGTCGGACACCTGCCCGTGGAATGCTTACAACTATGGAGTCAAGGCCTCCGCCGCCGGGCAGGCATATTACGACTCGATCATGCAGCTCTACGCCAGTTGGCACGTGGACTTCGTCAAAGCCGATTGCATTGCCGACCATCCTTACAAGCCTGATGACATTCGCATGCTGGCCAAAGCAATCAAGAAAACCGGCCGGCCCATGCTCCTGAGTCTCTCGCCCGGGCCCACCGCTCTGGACCATGCCGGAGAGGCATCCAATTCTGCAGAGATGTGGCGTATCTGCGACGATTTCTGGGACCACTGGGGAACATGGGGGAAACATGAATGGTCGCAGAGTCTTTACCAGCAATTCGCGACCACCGCCAAGTGGGCTACCTATGTCGCGCCAGGCAATTGGCCCGATGCCGACATGCTGCCGCTTGGACACCTTGGCCCTCATCCCGGCGACGGCGAGTTGCGAGAGACAAGACTCACCCCAGATGAGCAGCGAACCATGATCACGCTCTGGTCGATCTTTCGCTCGCCACTGATCATGGGCGGGGATCTGCCCTCGTCTGACCGATGGACCAGGTCATTATTGACCAATCCAGAAGTGATCGCAGTCGATCAGCATTCCCGGAACAATCGTCCCATTGTTAACACCGACAAGATCGCGGTGTGGCTGGCACAGCCGGAAAATGGGCCAGGCTACTATCTCGCGGTTTTCAATTTAGCAGATGGCGAGCAGACCTTTCACTCCGAGTGGAAGGATCTTAGGCTGACCGAAGCGAGCTACAGCGTGCGCAATCTGTGGGACCGCAAGAATAGCGGGGTTGCGCCATCGCTCACAGTCAAGCTCCGGCCACATGCGTCGCAGCTATACAGGCTGACAGTCGGTCCCTAGTGACACCCTGAATGGTGAAGCATGATCTCCGCGCTCCGATTCTGCTGATCATGTGGCCGGGATAGATCGCTGCAGAACGACTAGGCAGTCTGCCTTTTCTTTTCCTTTCGAATCAACTGAGCAGCATCTATCCAGGAGGCCGCGCTGCTCGATTTTGACAGGCGGCTTCGACTTTTCAGGTTGCGGAGATTGCACGTCTTGTCCTCCTATCGGCCCAGACATCTTGCCAAGAGACAAGCAGGTTGATCTGATGCAGCAGCAACACACCGGGCCCCCGCTTGGCTGCGGCAAAGTAGCTCGCCTTCAGGATCGTGACGTCGGTCCCCTGAGATCGGCCATACGCGCGCTCGTCTGCTGCTGCTGCGAGTCCTCACCGTAAAGACTCCTCCGATGACGGCAAACACCATGAGCATGACTCGCGCAAGCGAAAACCGGTTCATCGTAAAGTTCTCCTGTGGATTCGCAAATAACCAAGGACAGACCCACGCGAAGCTACATGCCTTTGTCAATGATCAACGTGCCGTACCGAGTTGCTTGAGATTGTCTTGCGCGCCGTCGCGAATGAGTTTGCGGCGCTCCTCGGTATCGGACCATGACGACGCTGGCGCCGCATGAGAATCCAGCAGGGCCAACGCCTTTTCGGCAGTCTGCCGCGCCGAATCTTTGTCTCCGTCCGCCAAATACGCATCGGAGAGACTATCGTATGCGTCGGCCGAGTCCGGATAGGCAGTGACGACCAGCTTCATGATCTCGACCCCTAACTCGGTCTCGCCCACCGCCATATGGTTGTAGCCCATGAGCGTAACGACAACCTCCGGGAACAACTGCGCTTTGGGATCTCGGCGCCGCGCATCCGCCAGTTCCTCCCTGACCTGAGCCACGCCTCCGGGCAGCTCGATTTGGTTGAGGATTGACGCAGATGCCAAGGGCTCCGCTGGAGCATGGCCTGGTGTCTTGATCAGAGTAGTCACAAACCAATCGGCGATCATGCCGGGCAGCTCAGGATGAGTTTTGAACAAGTCGGTTCCGTGGCTTCCGGCGGCGGTAGTTCCGGTGTCTTCAAAGCCTTTCCAAGGAGCCTTCTTACCCACGTAGTGTACGAAACGCTTGCCAGGGCAGGAGCTGACGCCGTAGATCCATTCCATTACTTCTTCTGTGGGCGGGTCTTCGTCCTCATCGGCCACCACGAACAGCCCAGGCAGTTGCGATGCCTGCCGCAGGAATTGCTGGCCAGTCAAGAAGGTTTCTCCGGAAAGCAACACGAGCGATTTCACCGCGGTGGCATGCCGGCGCGCCGTTAAGACGGAGTTATCGACACCGAGTAAGCCGGCCCCTCCGAGGCCGATGGCGTCTATGTTGACTCCCGGTTGCGAAGTCAAATATTTCCATGCTGCATCAATGTCATCCGCCCATATCTTCTTTACAGGTGTCTCCTCGCGCGGCCACTTTTGATACTTGCCACCGCTTTCGCCAAAGCCGCGCATGTCGAGGGTAAGCGTGTTGATTCCAGCCGCCGCCAGCTGCCCAGCGAGATCGTCCCACGACTGGCGCGTCCGGTTGCCCTGATGCAACAGCAACACACCTGGACCCGGTTTGGCTGCGGCAAAGTAGCTCGCCCTAAGAATCGTGCCGCCGGCTGCCTTCAAGTCGACCACACGCGCGGGCGGCGGCACTTGCGACGGTTGTTCCGGTCGCGCGTTCGCAGCGGCGGTCTGTGCCAAAGGGGTCACCGCAAGAATAAGTACCGCGGAGAACCAAAAGACTCGCAATTGCGGCATTTGAATGTCTTCCATCCCTTCTTTCTCTCTTGCTGAGTCAAGCTGCCAACTTCCGGGGTGCGGATCGTTCCGAGAGCGTCATCGACCGGCGCCATATGAAACCTGATTTCTAATCCAATTGTCGGCGCGAGCTTCCAGCATGTCGAGCGGCAGGCTTCCTCCACTCAGGATTTCATCATGGAAGTATTCACGCCGAAAAGTTCTCAGTACCACTCCAAGATTTGCGTCTCGACAACTACTATAGAAAACATCTTCTATTTTCCCATCTCCTTCGAGTATCGCCAAAGCTACCGAAGAGCAGTGCCAGAGGTTCTCGTTCAGGATGAAGTGCTTCACCGGCTTTCCGCCGAACGACCCGAGTCCGATAACGCCCTGCGATGACGTGGGTCTCGTCTTCTTCGGCAATGGCGGGAAGCCTCCCATGCTCCCAGTGTTCTTGTTCCAAGACGTGGCCGACCAGATCGTCCTCGTGCAAACGCTGCATAATAATGATGATGCAGCCGGTCTGCTGGTTATTGAGCGGGCTGTATAAAGTGTGATCGAACCACTCGTTTACGGTCTTGCGCTGGCTCTCCGATAGGGCTTCGTCGGGCTTGAGTGGGTCATCGATGATGATGAAGTCGGATCCGCGGCCGGTCAGCTCACCTCCAACTGATGTAGCCATGCGAGAACCATTTCGCGTCGTAAGAAATTCCCGTAGGGATTGCTTCTGCGATGCCAGCCGTGTGGGGAACAGGCTTTGGTACCAATTGCTGGACATGAGCATGGCAGACAGAGGGCGTATTTCTTCATTATCTTTCAACCGCCGCAGGGACTGGGTTGCCGCCTAGCGAATCGGTTTCAAGCTGGTATCCGTCTTGGATATGCGAAAGTACGTCTTGTTCAATCCCGGCGAGTTTCGGCGGGAGATTAGCAGCTTTCTTTTTCGCCATGGTTTAGTTCGTCGGATTCGATAGCTTGCAAGTAACGGGGGTCGTCCACTCCTACATCACTTTCACGCGCACACAACTTCGTTGAATCGAGTGCAGGAAAAGCGTAGGATGCAGGCGGAGAATCTTGTGGGTTGCCTCTTGCTCGTTGTCCTTCTAGCCTTTCCTCGAATCGCACTCGCATTGTTGTTCTTCTTCTCGAATTATTTAGAACGAGCGTACCACGGCCTGTTATTGCCCTTGCTTGGATTTCTGTTCTTGCCCCTTACCACTTTAGTGTATGCGTGGATGGCGAATACACGACAACCTGTAGCTGGCATCAATTTGCTGATTCTGATTGTCGCCGTTGTGATTGACCTCGGCGGCGTTGGTGGCGGCGAATATCATCGACGGAGACGATGGCAGGAGTAGGTGTCTAAGAACTCGCTGAGACGATCTACCATTTTTTTCAAGTCCGGGAGAGGCAGCACCGAAACCGGTATAGATGGTCGCGATCCGGGCAAGTTTAGCTCTCGATTTCATGTCGGCCGCAAACCCCGAAATGCTGCCAAATCTTAAACCACGGGCTATGGGCGAGCATTTCGTCGTGTCTTCGATTCGCAGCCGAGATGGCGCTTGCACTCAGCGGCCTAATATCCGGTGCCTGGAACATTTCCTCTAGCTGCTGGATATCGTCAATGATGCGTTCAACGTCCATACGTCACAATCATCCAGCAGAAGGCGCGGAGCGGTCAACCTGAAGCGGCACCTGCATGTCCTGCTCACTTGCGCCACCGTTCACTTTTGCGGAATTCCGCGCTTCGTGACCAGATAAACTGCGAAGCTTCCGAGCCAATGACCGCCTTCGTAGTGCTCACCTGTCACAGCCGCCAACCCAGCACTCCTGTGTGCCTCGGCAGCAGCCATGATTGACGGCAGCCGCTTGTCGTTCCTCGGTAAACCGGCGGCGATTCCGTCCAGCATCCAGGCTCGGCTGAGATTGAGCCCATCTAAGTGCGCCAACTTCGGATCGCTTGGATCCGGCGACACGACGGGCTGCAGCCAAGAGCCATTCTTTGGGCGGGAGATTTGAGGCAGGAATGAGAGCAGCCAGCGTGCGAACTCTTGGCTCGGCAGCACTCGACGCATCAGGTCCGCTTCGCCGATGCATGGTGATAGGAAATCCTCGCCCGAAGGCTCATACGCAAGCGGGCAGTCCTTGTCATTGAGGTAGAACTGTTTGGCTTTGGACACCAGTAATTCGGCAAATTTCTGATCGCCATTGCCGTGGGCATAATCGAGCATCAGGCCGAGCGCGAAAGCGGTCTGGTCGTGTTCGCCGATCCGCACAGGATGGGAGAGCTTCGGCAGCCAGTTCCTCAGCCGTTCCAGTACGACTGTCTCAAGCGGATGCAGACTAGCTTCCATCTCCTTAGCTTGCGGGTCGTCCCACTCCCGGAGTTCCGCAACCAGTTGAAGAAGCCACGCCAACCCATACGGACGCTCAAAACTGGCGCGTCCCTCTCCTCGGAGATATACCGCCTCCTGTGCGATGTTCTCTGCGGTGAGACTTTGCCGCAGTGCTTCGCGAGCCGACCGAACAAACGGCACGCCGGGAAAAGTCCTGACTAACCGAACGAGGAGCCAATGCCCGTGCACAGACGAGTGCCAGTCGTAGCAGCCATAGAAAGCGGGAGTGAGTTTTCGCGGTGCCGCCACATCAGCATCGCTGTTCAACGTATGACTGATGTGATTTGGGTATTCTTTGTGGACACAGGCAAGGGCAAGATTGGCGAACCGCCCCGCAGCGTTGATGTCAAAACTCGGGGGCATAGGAACGGTCTCACCTTCCACCACGGTCGCCGTAAGAAAAAATAGGATAGCGCAAAGGAGAAATTTCATCGCGCTGCTACTTTAAACGAACTGTTCAAAATTGAGCAGTTTTTCAAATGACCCAAGGCTACCCTCTTCGGATTGGAAAAGACCAAGGTGGTGCTGTATGAACCAAACGAAGGACAGATCGCGCATCGAGTCCCCAATCCTTTTCAACCTTCTAGCGATTCAGTTTATTGGACCTTGAGAGCCTAAATTCGGTTCCTCACCCTCTTCTTCCGCCTTCCACTCTTGCCATCAACTCATCAAGGTCGCGCAGGTTCTTGTGTTGCCTTACTAACGGAGCCGGAATGACACGAATTTTGATCGCAGACGATAGCACGTCCCTTCGATGTGGGCTACGCACTTTGCTGGGACTGAATGCAGACTGGCAAGTCTGTGGAGAAGCTGTGGATGGTGCCGACGCCGTAGAAAAGGCGCACGAGCTTGCTCCCGACCTCATCTTGATGGACTTTGCGATGCCGCAGATGGATGGCGTACAAGCCGCCCGAGAAATCGCCAAATCTGGCACAGACATCCCAATTCTGCTCTTCACTCTGAATCTTTCGCCTCAGATCATGGAATTGGCTCGCAACGCAGGGTTGCGTGGAGCAATATCAAAGTCAGAAATCAGCAAGTTGCCCTATGCGATAAAGGCGATTCAGCGCGGTGAGACTTTCTTCTGGGCGAGCTAGGCCGCGCTCGATTGCGCCGTCTTGACGGAGCCCGTTTCACTCCATCGGAACCTTTCACAGCGTAAGGCTCGTGGCGTATGGTCGTTGTGAGCAGCACTTTGGGGGAGGGCTGCTCAGGCGATGCGTCCTGCAACTCGATTGAGTCTGGGGCGCTTTCGTTTTGAAAGCGGGTACGACCACAGTCACAGTGCCTTCCCGAATTTGTGATTGTTGCGGACATCCGCCCGCCACAGCCTCGCCATGAGGTTGCGTCTGCCCATCAAGGGTGACGAGCATTGGCTAGGCAGCACACCGGTTCCGATGCGATTCAACGCAAACGCCCTTCGGCAGCACTGAAACGTGCCGTTCGCTGCTCGTGTGGGCAGCACATAAGCAATTCTCGCCTCCATGCTCGTTGACTTCCAGATAATCGGCAATGTCTTCACACTCATAACGGTTACAAAGGATAAGTCGATCCGGTGGATGGTCAAGCCGGAAGTATTTCATATGGGGCTCCCGATAGTCCATGACGACGGACTGGTTAAGCGTGAGTCCTAGAGAAGACACCGAAGATCGGACTCACGACATGTGTCAAAGGTGGGTGAACAAACAAGCGCGGTGCTTCCAAATCAGATCACCGCCGCCGCCCGGAAACGCTCGCCACGCCACACTCCAAGCAACGTGCGTGTCGAGATGTGATTAATCCGCAAGATGGGCACATCCTCTGAGATCGGGGACCGCCCGCTTGCTCGTTCCCGTGCCTGCGGTGAAGCAGCAGGACCGCCACCACCAGAACTAGCACACCGAGGGAGATACCCATTAAGTTCATCAAGCGATCTTTCGTGGCGAGTTCCGCGTCTACCGCTAGGAACATCCCGATCTTCAAGCGATTTGTTCTTTGGTTGGCGCCCTGCTGTGCTCAGATGGGCTTCGGGCCTTTTGCCACAACTAGCACAGCCAATACGGTTGCTGTATTACGAACACTTTCCGCAATCGTCAGGAGTGCTTCCGCTATGGGCGCATGCTGTTCCGCTAGTCCCTCAAGTCGTGTGCTGACACTGTGGAGTCGATCGACTTCGCGCAAGATCGCTGCAAAATGCATGGCAGAACGCTTTCTCATTGAAAATCCTAAGGTGGGAGAACTTCAGATGGACTGGCTTAGGTCAGAGGACCTGAAAGAGGAGAAGGACGTAACCGCCCCAATCTTTATTGTAGCAGTTCGGGGATGATTGCACTTGATTCATCTTTCTCAAGCGCAAACAATTGCTCAGTGGGGAACTCTAGATTTGATCTGCAATGATCAGTCCGGATGTTCCTTTTGGCTTACGTTGCTAGTGTCCTCAAAGGGAGGCATTTATGGGTAGGCGGCCACTTCCCTGAAATACCTGCGAGGTCTTCTAGCAATCCCGCTGCGGCAGCAGCGGCTGACTTGATTTCGACTGGCCATGTTGGCACAGGGTTAAAACCTATGCTCTTGCTGCCTTGGGAACGGGATGAACCTTGTTGCTGATTTTCTTAAGCCAAGGTTGACGCAATCTCATACGACCATCGTCGTCCCACTTCACAAGCGCGTCATCTTCGTTCGTTTTCACAACCGTTCCGAATCCTCCTGTCGGCTTTCCGAAGTCGCCCAGACCCATGACGCGATCTCCGGGATTCAATTCCGAGGCGGGAGCAGGGGGCCGGTCGAGCGGTGGACTCTTGGCTCGGTCTGCATCAGCAGGCGCTGCAGCGTGCGACAGAGGAGGTTGCGGAGATTTGCTCAGTCTAGATGCCAGTTTATTGATACGGCTCATATTCGATTATCCAGCGGGCTTTGATTCGGCATGATGATCTTCTCCCATAGAGCATACGGTTGAAAAGCAAGGCTGCGCTGATCCAAAGTGCTCACTTCTGAGAGGATTCACTTGGCGACCACAGATCGCAGAACCGGACACATTGTGTGGAAGGTCGGATTTCGACTGAGAAGCTAGTCGTGGAGAACGATGTTGAGAAGCGAACTGTGAACCTGTAACTCATCGCCAGTGCGATAATCAATGAATCCCAATTTCCTAAACCTGTTCATGAAAAAGCTCACCCGCGAGCGAGTTGTACCCACCATCTCTGCCAGCGTCTCGTGACTGATCTTGGCGATTACAGTCTCGGGCGTTCCTTCCTTGCCGAAATGAGCCAGCAATAGCAACCTTCTCCGAAGAAATCGCTCCCGTTCAGAATGCCGATGGTGGCTTCCTTCCCGCTCTTCGACACAATGGTGAGCCTCACCTTTCCTTTCTGTATATAAAAAACAGCATCGGAGGAATCGCCCTGAACGAAGATCGTCTGCTTTTTCGAGAATGCGGCGATCTTCCTACCGCCGTCGATGGTCGAAAGGAAAGTCTGGGAATCGAATTTGATGGGTTTCTTGGCCGCCATGGGTGTCATCATTCCCCTTCAAAGGTTCCGAAAGTTCGGAACTCAACATCCTAGAATGAAGGATAAATAAGTGCGGATGAGGGCGAGAAAAACATCCGGCCGGCAGGAAAACAGCGACCGCTCAGTCGAATGATGATTCCATCCTTGGTTTTTGCAGTCAAGACAGCCCCAGATTGGCGATAAATCGCGTCTCTGACAATGTCGGCGGTGTCAAGTAGTTTTCGAGCACACTTCGGCATGCACTCGTAGAAGAGCGCCATTTCGCTCTCGTTG
>Ga0209420_1000168_pt1 | contig 40869 bp, 36 predicted proteins | sample BlaSpr_A8_OM1_O1_FD_187972 | JGI IMG/M metagenome (GOLD analysis project Ga0209420, IMG submission 187972) | Forest soil microbial communities from Thunder Bay, Ontario, Canada - Black Spruce, Ontario site 2_A8_OM1_O1 (SPAdes) (version 2) | ecosystem: Environmental > Terrestrial > Soil > Boreal...
CGGGGCGCGGCCGTCAACGGCTGCGGCGCGTGCTGGTCGTCGCCGAGGTAGCGCTCGCGCTCGTGCTGGTGGTGTGTTCCGGGCTGCTGCTGCGTAGCTTCGCGCGCATTCTCGACGTGAACCCCGGCTTTGACGCGCAAAACCTACTGACCATGCAGCTTTCGTTGCCGCGCTACAAATACGGCAACGAAAAGCAGCTCGTGCAGTTCAGCGAAGATGTGCTGCGGCGAGTTTCTGCGTTGCCCGGGGTGACGCATGCCGCGCTGGCATTTGAGCCGCCGCTTGTCTCGGGCGACAGCTCCGTCTTTGCGATTCGCGGCTACGTGCCCGGCCCCGGCAAGCCGGAACCGCACGCCGATTATCTCGATGTGAGCGCCGACTACCTCGCCACCATGAGGATTCCGCTATTACGGGGGCGCTGGTTCACTTCGGAGGACTACGAGGCGATGCAGAAATCCTCGAACCTGGGCCAAGCTGTAGTGATCGACCAAGCCTTTGCGGAGCGCTTCTGGCCCGGCGCCGACCCGATTGGCGGCGGCATCGGGAATTCGGATAAAGGCCCGTTTGCGACGATTGTGGGCGTCGTTGCCACCGTGCATGGCTCGGACCTCGCTGAAGAATCGAAGGGTACGATCTACATTCCGGATTATTCGAGCGGGACGTCGCTCATGCTGCGCACGGCAGGCGCCCCGAGCGCGCTCGTGAACAGCGTACGCGAGCAGGTAGCGGCCGTTGACCCGGAGCAGCCGATCTACGACGTGCAGACCATGGAGGAGCGAATCAGCCAGTCTCTCGCGCGGCGGCGCTTCGCGATGGTGCTGCTCGCGGCGTTCGCAGCATTGGCGTTTTTGTTGGCGCTAATCGGGCTTGAGGGCGTGATCGCTTACATCGTCACGCAGCGCACGCATGAGATCGGTATTCGCATGGCGCTGGGTGCGCAGCGCCGGGACGTGATGTCAGACGTGCTGGGTCAAGGAATCAAACTGGCGGGCGCCGGTGTCGCCATCGGATTGATCGGCACGGCGCTGTGTTCGCGTCTGATGGCCTCACAGCTGTTTGGAATTCCAGCGCTCGATTGGGTGACGTATTTGGCGGCTTCGGCGACGCTGATTGCAGCAGCTTCGCTGGCCTGCTATCTGCCGGCGCTCCGTGCGACGCGTGTGGACCCGATGATCGCGCTGCGCTACGAGTAAAGGCAACGCCCGAACGGCAACACAAAGTTAACGAATCTCAATTCCGCCGGAATGCGTGGTGATTTCCACGCGCGCTGCACCGCTACCTACCCGTCCGCGAACGGAATGCGAATTCTCCTGCTGCTCGATCGCGAGCGGGAGATCGGTATGGATTCTGCCCGAGTTGGCATGGGCGTAGAGACGGAAACTCGCTTCAGGCGGAACATCAAGCGATACGCCGCCGGAACCTGACTCGATTTCCCAATATCGGTCCGTAGCCGGATTTCCTGTCACCCGTACCGTTCCCGAACCGGTGGCGGCGCGCAGGTCCCCCGACGCACCGCTGATATCGATGCTGCCGCTTCCGGTATGCGCGTTCACGCCCGCCGAAGGGTGATCGACGCTGATGTGTCCCGATCCCGATTGTGCGACGACGTCCCCACCGATGCGAATCAGCGACAAGCTTCCAGAACCGGCGCGAACGTCGCTTGGCCCACCAACGTCTTCAAGGGTGATCTCCCCGCTGCCCGTTTGCGCGCGGACGTCTTGCTTGATTTCGCGTGCTTCGACGCTGCCGGAGCCCGATTCGATCTCAGCCGGACCCGTTATGCCAGCAATCTCGATCCGTCCTGAGCCTACTTTTACCCGGGCTTGTGTTTCGTCAGGTACGTAAATGGTGTAATCGATACGCGCCTGGCGAAATTTCCAACCGCTCAAACCGACCTGCACGGTGTTGCCGAACTGCTCGACGGGAGGATGCTCTTTCAGATCGTCAGCCTCTCTCCGCGCGTTGTCGGTTTCGAAACCCCAAACGGAATAGTCTCCGCGGATTCGCACCTGCCCAGCCTGCCCGGCGTGAATGCGCACGTCGCCCGCGCCATTTTGCAGTTCGAGTTCGACGGGGCCATTCATATTCAACGTGCGGTCGAAACTACCGGTGACAGAGGGACCCATGCAGCCAGAGGCGACAGCCGCGATCAGGGCGAGCAATGAAAGTAGGGGCACGCCCGAACGAATCGTGAAAGTTTTTGGTTTCATAGTGTGATCGCCGCTCAAACGATACGCAACTTTCGAGCGCGCGGTTCCATCGGAAGGACTGGAAATGCAGCCTCTATCTACTACTGAAAGTCCAGCAAGACGTCAATCGTGTGAGTTTGCGCGTTACGGCGCAAAAGCTGGCCTGTCTTTTCATAATGCACCGGCAGATCGTCAAAGACCGCGGCCGTAGGACGAATCAGCTTGTCGTAAAACTCTTCGAAATAGGTTTCGTCGAACGCCGCGCCAGCCGGCATCGTCCAGGCTTGCCTGAGGTGTTTTTCGGCATCGATGGAGAGACCCGTGACGACCAGTTCACCCATATGGTATTGCGGGCCTTCCGTAATGCGCACAGAATACTTGACCGTGCCGGTGGCGTCATCAAATTCAGGCTGGTCGTCAACGGTGGCGTCCTCGTAGCCGATGTGCGAATACGCACGGCTTACCGCCAGCCAGAGCGCCTGAATGGAGTTTCCATCGGCAGCATTGCCCACGGTCAACGGAACGAGCGAGTTCAGCGCGGTAGGGCTCAAAGCGGTATTGCCTGACCATGCCGCGCCGGCCCACTTATAGACTGGGCCGGGAGTAATTGGCAGCGTCGCCGTGACCGTCTTCTGCGACCCCCCTGCAACAGAAGCCTCCGGTTCGCCGAACGCCACCTTCAAATGGCCAGCCGCGAGGTAAGCTGGGCGTACCTGTTCATATGCGAAAAGCTCGGTCGCGTAGCGCGAATACGGCTTGCCGATCACGTCGACCATCCGGGCCGCGATGTCGCTGGAGCTGGTTGCGAAGGCGTCGGTGAACAGCAGCTTTTCCAGAAGCACGGGCGAACCCGCGACGCTCAATTCCAGGAGACTGCCGCTACCATCCGAGCGCTGCACGAGGTCCGCGTGTACTTGGCCAAATACCGCGCGGCTCGGGAGCAGCTTCTGGACCGCCTGCACCATCAGATCGACCATCTGGCCTTCCGAGGGCGCGGTGCCGTCATAAAAACTAACGGCCTGCCGAATCGCCTCGGCGAGCTCCGCGTCGGTGAACCACGGAAAGTTGTCGTACTCGACAGGGAAGAGAGGGGCTTCCTTCACTACAAATTGCACTTCCACGCCTGCGGTGCCGGTTTTAAACGTGTAGTTAACGTTCGAAAAGACGCCCAGAGCGGACATGCGATCCGCGGCGCCCTGGAGATCCCCTTTCGTCACGGTGTCGCCAATTTTGAGTCCGCTCGTGGCCAGAAGCTGATCGTTTGAGAGTTTTGCTGATCCGGAAAAAGTGACACCGGCGAGCTTAGAACTTCCTTGTGGGGATGCCTGTGTGTCCGTGACGGCCGCCGGAACATTTGCCGGCAAGGATGCCAGCAGGAAAACACAAAGACACGCGGAGAGGAAGAAAGACCTTGGTCGCATGAGATGTTTGATGCTTCGCAACGCGCGAAGCCATCTTAGCGCGGCCTCGAGCGGCACGCTCCTGTAATTTATTGGGCGCTGGCCGCCGTCGGGGCTTGTCCCCCCTATTCGACCGTCACGGACTTCGCCAGGTTGCGCGGCTGATCCACATCGCAGCCGCGTTTCACGGCGATGTGATAGGCGAGCAGCTGCAGCGGTACGATTTCCAGAATCGGCGCCAACAATTCCGGCGCCGCAGGAATCTCGATCGCGTGATCGGAAGCCTCCTTGGCGAGTTCGTCCCCTTGCGTGACGATCGAGATCACGATGCCGTCGCGCGCTTTCACCTCTTTGATATTCGAAACGCTTTTCTCATATCGCGTCACGGAGTCCGGATCGGTGCGGTCGCGTGTTGCCAGCACCACCACCGGCAAATTTTCGTCAATCAATGCGTTCGGTCCGTGCTTCATTTCGCCTGCGGGATAGCCTTCGGCGTGAATGTAGGAAATTTCCTTCAGCTTGAGGGCGCCCTCGAGCGCGATGGGGAAATGAATGCCTCGCCCAAGATAGAGGAAATCGTTCCGGCGGAAGAGTTCGCGCGTCAACGTGTCGTAAATCCCGGTCTCTTCGCCCTGCAGCACCATCTCCATCTTGTGTGGGATGCGCGTGAACTCCTGCATGATCAGACGCGCGCAATCCGATGTTAGGGTTTCGCGGACTTGCGCGAGGTAAAGAGCGACGATCATAAGGGCCGTAAGTTGCGAAGTGAAAGCTTTGGTCGAGGCCACGCCGATTTCCGGGCCGGCGTGTGTCAAGACCGTGCCGGCGGCCTCGCGCGTGATCATCGAGCCCTGGACGTTACAAATCGCCAGCGTCTTTGAGCCTTTTTGCTTGGCCTCGCGTTGCGCTGCAAGAGTATCGGCGGTTTCCCCGGACTGGCTAATGCAGATGCAAAGCGTTTCCGGACCCATGATCGGATCGCGATAGCGGAACTCGCTGCCGTAATCGACTTCCACCGGAATCTTTGCCAGCCGCTCGATCATGTATTTCCCGGCAAGGCCAGCATGCCAGCTCGTGCCGCAAGCGACGATACGCACGTTGCGGAATGCGCGAAACTCATTTTCCGCAATGTCCATGGAATCCAGAAAAACCTTGCCGCTATCCAGCGAAATACGGCCGGAAAGCGTGTCGCGGACGGCGCGGGGTTGTTCGAAGATTTCTTTTTGCATGAAATGCTTGAACCCACCCTTTTCCGCCATGATCGGGTCCCAATTGATGTGCTGGGTCGCGCGTTCAAGCGTGTGGCCTTCGAAATCCATCACGCGCACGCCATTCTCAGTGAGGACGGCAATATCGCCATCGGACATGAAGAAGACGTCCCGAGTGTGATATAGAACTGCGGGAATATCGCTGGCCACAAAGTATTCGTGATCGCCCAGACCGATCACTGCCGGCGGACCCCAGCGCGCCGCTACGATTTTATTGGGATCGCGAGAGGAAAGAATCGCGAGAGCGTACACGCCGTGCAATTGTTTCACGGTTTTGCGCACGGCTTCTTCGAGCGGACCGCCGTTGTAATGTTTTTCCACGAGATGGGCCACGATTTCCGTGTCGGTCTCAGTAACGAACTTATGGCCTTCGGCGACGAGTTGCTTTTTCAGCTCGACGTAGTTTTCGATGATGCCGTTGTGGACCACCACGATTTCGCCGGTGCAGTCGCGGTGCGGATGCGCGTTCTCTTCCGTGGGGCGGCCGTGTGTGGCCCAACGCGTGTGTCCTAAGCCATAGACTCCGTCGATGGGGTTTTCTCGGATCGCTTCTTCGAGATTGCGGAGCTTTCCAGGAGCGCGGCGGATTTCCACCGAACCGTCGGTTTGCACGGCGGCGACACCCGCTGAGTCATACCCGCGATACTCGAGCCTGCGCAGACCGTCCAGGATCAGGGGAACTACCTTCTTGGGACCGATATAACCGACAATTCCGCACACGAGGATGTCTCCAGTACTGCCGCGTAGAGCTCGATAACAGCGTAGCATAGCCGCGCGCCGGCCGCGCCCATGGAGGAGAGGAGGATTTCGCGGCGGAAAACAGCTCCCGCGGAGTGTCTAGGTCAGCGGAAGGCGTGCTTTCTTACTCTACGATCTCGTATTTGAATTCTTCGATGACGGGGTTCGTGAGAACCTCGCGGGCAATCTGTTCGACTTCCGTCTTTGCCTGATCGCGGTTTGCCGACGCCAGATCGAGCACGAAGAACTTACCCTGCCGGACGTCTCGCACCTGCTCGTGGCCCAGCGAAGCAAGAGCGTGCTGGATCGCTTTGCCTTGGGGATCGAGGACGGTGGACTTGGGCATGACGGTTACATGAGCTTTCATGGCTGGGAAGTATATTTCTTTTTGGCGCTCTCTTCCAGAAAGGCATATTCAAAGCTCGCGCGGACGAGCTTTCGCAGTTCAGGTTCATTCATCCCCAAGCTTGCTGCTACCTGATATTCCCCGTTTATGGACGTGCCGAACATGGCCGGATCATCGCTGCCAAGTACGATAGGCACGCCGTGTTCGAACAGTTGCCGTAACGGATGGTCCGTGATGCTTACCTCCGTGCGGCCCAGTTGGCAGGCGAGCGCGCCGGTGCGCACGTTGCTGCTGAGGCATATTTCGAGCGGGATTCGGCGGTCTGCTAGATCTTTCATCAGCGCCCGATCGTGCATGGCGGCAATTCCATGCCCGATGCGCACCACATCCAGATACTGGATCGCGTCACAAACTGCATGCGCGTCGCCGATTTCCCCGGCGTGAATGAGCGGTTGGAGGCCGGCGCCGCGGACGAAGTCATAGACGGCTGCGAAGTCGCGCGCGGGCAACGCCAATTCGTCGCCGCCGATTCCGAACGCGACCACGCCATCCCGGGCGCACGCGGCGGCCAGCTTGGCGACCTGCATCGCGGCGGGCACGCCAAACTGCCGCACCGCGTCAAAAATCCACTGGACACGCAGCCCGCGCTCCTCGAAAGGCTGCGTCGCGGCGCGGATTGCGGCATAGTTTGCCAGCGGGTCCTGCTTCCGTAGCAGCATCACTCCGACAGAGAGCGTGATCTCCGCGTAGACGACCTTTTGCGCCAGCAAAGTTTCCGCCAGTTTTTCGCATGCCAAGGCGTAGTCGGCGGGGGAGCGTAGGAAAGACGTTACCCACTTGAAGGCCTCAATGAATTGCGTGAAATCTCCAGGCGCGTAGCGTGCGTTAACCTCTGGTGCCGTGAGCAAGACACCGTGGCGGGCCGCCAGCGCCATAACCGTGGCAGGCTCGAGCGAACCTTCCAGATGCAAATGGAGCTCGGACTTGGGCAGTGCGGCGAGTAATGCGTCGATCTGAGGGGGCAAAGTGATTTACTGCGGCAACGCCGGCTTCCCGGCATTTGTCCAGGACGTGAGCCAGTAAGAGCCGACCTGCGTGGCGGCATCGGAAAGCTGGCGGATCAGCACGGCGCCGGCTTGGTTGTAAAAGCGATCGTAGTATTCGTCTGTGTAATCCGCAAGGCCCGCTCTCGCGCGCAGATCGGCGAGCTTGATAATCTCCAGCCAAGCGTGCGCGTTGAGGCAGTTATCAAAGGCATTGTCGGTGGGATCCTTCACGTAGAAAGCGTCGTTTGGACGCATCGGAAAGAAAAGAGAATAGCGTTCCACCAAACTCGAGCTAAAGCGGCTCTGGATGCCCGGGGCATTGCCGGTTCGCGGGTCGCTCGTGTCCGTGGTGTTGAAGGGATCCTGCGTTTCTGCGACGTAATAGGCGAGCAAAGAGGAATCCCGGCGGACCTCGTTCCAATCGCGATTCCGGAATGCTTCGGTGAGTTTTGCGCTGTAGACTCCCACCTGCCACGGTAGAAGACCATTCGCCTCGAGTTTTGCGCGGCTGAACTTGGCAATGGCCGCCTTGTAATTGCGCGGCAGCGCGTCAAAAGGGAAGGGCGAATAGCGGTTCAGATAAAGCACGTGGTAGCGCGCTTCGTTGGGATTTTTTGCGGCGGACTCAATTGGATCGGAAACCGAGGCCGTGATTTTTACGCGGTTTGCTTCGTAATAGCCATGCAGCTCTGGCGGCAGGATGTCCACCGCTTTGTTCGCGATCAAGCGCTGTGCGTTAGCGCCCCAGGCTGCCGCGATAGAAGGCAACACGAGCGCAATGCAGAGAATTATGCTGGCACGGGACGCGAGATCCATCATCGGTCTCCGCCACCAGTTTCTTTGGCGAACTCACTGTGTTTCGCACTGTACAAGAAATACACGATCAAGCCGAGAACCAGCCAAACGACGAAGCGAATCCACGTGATCACGGTGAGGCCCGTCATCAAGCCCCCGCACAATATGATGGAAATCAGCGGAAAGAGTGGCACGAGCGGAACCCGAAAGCCGCGTTTGCGGTCCGGCTGCGAGCGCCGCAGCATGATTACGCCAAGGGAAACCAAGACGAACGCGAAGAGCGTACCGATGTTCGAAAGATCGGCGGCGTCGCTGACAGCGAAGAGTCCTGCAGGAATGCCAACGGCAAACCCAGCGACCCAGGTTGACAAGTACGGCGTCTGAAAGCGCGGATGGACCTTCGAAAAGAGCTTCGGGAATAAGCCATCTCGCGACATCGCATACCAGATGCGAGCCTGGCCATACTGAAACACCAACAACGACGATATCATACCCATGAGCGCGCCGATCACGATCACGGAGCCTGCGAAGCGGCTGGCGCTCAGATGGTGCAGCGCATATGCAACCGGGGAATCGGCGGCTTCGCCCGAGACAAACGTGGTGTATTTCATCATACCGAGCAGCACGATCGAAACGCCGATGTAAAGAATCGTGCAGACGACCAGCGAGCCGATAATTCCGATCGGGAGGTCACGCTGTGGATTCTTCGATTCTTCGGCAGCGGTCGAGACGGAATCAAAGCCGATGTATGTGAAAAAGACAATCGCGCCGCCGGTCACAATGCCACCAAAGCCGGACGGCGCAAATGGTTGCCAATTATGCGGGTTCACCAGCATCCCGCCCACCAGCAGAAATACCAGAATCGCGCCGATCTTGATCGCGACCATGACGTTGTTAGCTTCCGCCGATTCTCGTATGCCACGCACCAGCAGCACGGTCAGCAGAAAAATAATCAGAAACGCCGGTATGTTGAAATAAGCGCCGGTGGCGTGGCCCGATTCCCAAACCGGACTTGACCATTTGGCCGGAAGATTCAGGCCGAAGGCGGAGAGCTGCGACTTCACGTAGGCGCTGAAGCCGATCGCCACCACCACATTGCTGACGACATACTCGAGAATTAAATCCCAGCCGATGATCCAGGCGAAGATTTCGCCGAGGGTGGCGTACGAATACGTGTACGCGCTGCCGGCGATCGGAATCATGGAGGCGAGCTCCGCATAGCACAGCCCGGCAAAACTGCAGGCCACCGCCACGAGAAGAAATGAAATGGCGATGGAAGGCCCTGCGGGCGGGCGCCCATGCATCAAGACGGATGCGGTGCCGCCGTGCCGAACCAAGTTCACGACCAGGTCGAGTATTTGCGCATGCAAGATCGACGGAGCCGTAAAGTATTCGCCGGCGGCGGCTGTGCCCGTCAGCACGAAAATGCCAGAACCGATGATCGCGCCAATGCCCAGCGCCGTAAGCGACCAGGGCCCCAGCGTCTTCTTTAGACGATGCTCGGGCGAATCTGCTTCAGCGATGAGTTTGTCAATGCTCTTGACGCGGAAAAGTTGTGAGCCCACTCGCACCGCCCAAGAAGTCGGGAGAGATGATTCCGACTGTACCTTGAGCCGTCTTTCCGCGCAACTGTGCCGCGGTAGGCGCTCAGCCGGGGAGGAACGGATCGACTAAGCGCGAGTCAGGTTTGCGAAGCGCTCGATGAGTTTCTTTGTGCCGTGATCGCTGAAACTGACGGTAAGCTTGCGGTCGTCATCTTCCCCGTCCACGTCGATAATGGTCCCGACTCCGTAGTTGGGGTGACGCACGCGGACGCCGACAAGCGGGTGGCCTCCGGCGGCGGCTGTGCGCATACGAGGTGCCCTCGCTGGGGTGGAAGTACGCGCGCGCGGCTGCGCTGCAGTGGGATAGCGCCGGACGCGCCGCTCGAATTCATCGGTCGAGTAAGAGTACTCAGGGTCCGCTTCGTAACGCCGCGTGGCGCCCGCGTCGGCAAGGGAGCCGGCCGCCGTCTCGATCATCTCGGCGGGAATTTCGGCCAGGAAACGCGAGGGAAGAGAGCCTTCCACGCGCTCGTTTCCGTAAACGCGGCGGTAAACGGCGCGAGTAAGCGTCAAGGATTCTTTCGCGCGCGTCATCCCCACATAGCAAAGGCGGCGTTCTTCTTCGATTTGCGACGGAGTGCCCATCGAGCGGCTGTGCGGAAATACGCCCTCTTCGAGGCCCGTGAGAAACACGTGGTCGAATTCCAGGCCTTTGGCGCTGTGAAGCGTCATCAGCGTCACGGCCGCGCGATCGTCGAATGTGTCGGCGTCGGAAACGAGGGCGGCGCGATCGAGGAAATCGGAAAGCGTTTGGCCTTCCGCGGAAGTGTCCGCCACGGCGTTGACGAGCTCCCGCAGGTTTTCCGCGCGCGCCGAGTCTTCCGCGGTATGCCGCTGCTCAAGCATGTCTAGGTAGCCGGTCCATTCGAGTAAGTGTGAGAGAAACTCTGCCGGTTCGTGCGAGGCCGCGTCGGTCTGTAACTGTTCGATGAGTAAGCGGAAGTTCTTTAGCGGCGCCAATGCGCCGGAGCTTTGCGCGAGCATTTCGCCGATGGCCGTCCAAATGGAGATTCCCCGGCGATTCGCCAAGTCGCGCAAGGGCTCGACCGTCTTCGTGCCGATGCCGCGCGGGGGAGTATTCAAGACGCGAAGGAGTGCAACGTCGTCCTCAGGATTAAGCGCTAAGCGCGCGTAGGCCAGCGCATCTTTTACTTCGGCGCGCTGGTAAAAGCTGAAGCCACCCACAACTCGGTAACGAATGGCGAACTGACGCATGGCATCTTCAAAGCCGCGGGATTGAAAATTTGCCCGATAAAGAATGGCCAAGTGCTGGCTCGCATCGTTGCGTTGCAGCCGCGAAATCTCGGCAGCGACATGCTCGGCCTCCGCTCGCGCGTCGCGCCCCTCGAAGAACTTCGGGCTCGCGCCCTCACCGCGTGTGGAAATCAGCTGTTTGCCGATGCGCTGCTGGTTATGGCTGACCACGGCGCCGGCAGCATCGAGAATTCGCTGACGCGAACGATAGTTCTGTTCGAGGCGGATCAGCTTCGCGCCGGGAAAATCCTCGGCGAAGTGCAGCAGGTGGCCGACGAGCGCGCCTCGCCACGAATAGATGGACTGATCCTCGTCGCCTACGACGCAAAGGTTCCGCTCCGGGCCGGTCAGCAGCTTCAGAAGCTCGTATTGCGGGCGATTGGTGTCCTGAAACTCATCCACCATCAAATAGCGATACCGATGTTGCCAGGAACGGCGCGCGTCCTTGTGTTCCCGAAGCACCTGCGCGGCGCGCAAGAGCAGATCGTCAAAATCGAGCGCGCCGGCCTTTTGCAGCACAGCCTCATAGGCCGCATACATTCGGGCGGATTGCCGCGCGCGATCGTTGTTGGTGCGCTCGGCGTCAGTAGCAGTTTCCTCCGGTGTGATCGCGTGATTCTTGGCGTAGCTGATGTCGTCCTGAAAGGGCCGCAGCGCCGATCCGCGCTCGGTCATACCCAGTCGCTCGGCGGCGATCCGCAGTGCGGCGGACTGATCGTCATCGTCGTAAATCGCAAAGTCGCGTCGCAGACCCAGCCGTGGCGCTTCCCGGCGAAGCAAGCGCGCGCAAAAGGAATGGAATGTCGCAAGCGTCGGTTCTCCGGCGTTCAATCCTGCGCGAACGAGCAGCGAGCGTACGCGCTCCCGCATTTGATCTGCCGCTTTGTTCGTGAAGGTGACGCCAAGAATATTCTCCGGCGGCACGCCCTGCTGAATCAGATAGGCGATGCGATAGGTGATCGCGCGCGTCTTGCCGGTGCCGGCTCCGGCCAGAATCAGCACGGGTCCGTCCGTCGCGAGCACGGCTTCACGCTGCTGGGTGTTCAGGTCTTCAAGCAGATTCATGGGAGCAGGGCCTAAGGGGCGCGTCCATTGTAATGGACCGAATCAGGGCGGGCAAATTTCGAGAGATGGGCGTGATGTGGCGAGAAAAGAGGAACGGCCACCGATCCGGGTCCTGGCGACGCTCCATCGGGTGTGCCCGCGCGCTTACGAGCCTGTCGTTGCCAGCGGAACGTCAAAGAACAGCAGCGCCTTTCCGCTGCCCATTTCCTTCAGGTCCGGAACATAAAAGCGAGACGAATTGATCCATTCAAAATGACCATCCAAGTCGAAGTAAAGCAGCCCGTGCACCGTGGCATGGGGCGGCAGAATATCCGAAGCCAAAGCGGCGGAACGCAACTTTCCTTGCAACTCGTCAAATTCTTTACCTTCTCCGCCGCCCATCCCTGGAATCGGTAGTTTTCTTCGTGATTTTGTGGGGTCTTTGCCGCTGCCTAGCGTGATGGCGGTAGCGTCCCGCGCGCTCAAGGGGCTCAGGTCTTGCTGCTGCTCGCCCGGCGGTGTGACCGTTAGGCGAATTACATCGAGATCGATCTGAATCGGAGTGCCGGTGTCATTGCGGAAGTAGGCATCGATCGCCACAATGCCGGCGACATAAGGTGTTTTATTGCCGAAGCGCGCTTTGTAATCCTCAGGTTTCAGGAGCGGATCGACCGCCACGAGTAAGCCTTGATGATCGTCATGCGCGGCCAATTTGCCCGGATCCTTAGCAGGCGGCGCCTCCTGAGCTAGCGATGGGAACGTCAGAGACAGAAAAGCGCTTGCCAGAAGCAAAGCCAAAAGTTTGGTTCGCACGGGAGGATTGGATGCGTCGGCCAAGGCAGTTCGTTGCCGATAATGGTGGCAGCGGCGCGAGAAAGCAAGCTCGCTATAATAATCGCTTCTGCGCGCTACTCGGAAAGGGTAAGGTATCGTTCGATGCTCTTGCGCGGCCGGGACGTAAATGTATTTCCTCTATAGTTTTCTGGCGGCTATCTTCGCGCTGGTGGCGGCTCCGTACTTCGTCTGGAAGGGTCTGCGGACCGGAAAGTATCTGAGCAGCCTCGGGCAACGCATGGGTTACGTGCCGGGGGATGTGCGGGCCAAGATAGCAGCAGGCGCCGCCATCTGGGTGCACGCCGTGTCCGTAGGGGAAGTGATTGCAGCGGTGCCACTGGCGCGATTGCTCAAACAGCAATTCCCGCGAAGCGCGCTGGTGATTTCCACGACCACGCAGACCGGCCAAAAAATGGCGCAGGAACGGGTGGGCTTCGTTGATGCGGTATTTTACTTTCCGTTTGATTGGGCCTGGATGGTGAGACGGACGTTGCGCGCCATTCGTCCTTCATCCGTAATCATCTTGGAAACCGAAATCTGGCCAAATTTTTTGCGAGAAGCGCGACGATCCCGGGTTCCTGTGGTCTTCGCGAATGGACGGATCTCGGATAAGGGCTTTCGAAAATATCAGAGTCTATTTTCTTCTCTGGGTATACTTCGCGGTTTTTTCAAACGCGTTCTGGCGAATGCGAGTCTCTTTCTCATGCAAACCGAATCGGATGCCGAACGCATTCGCGCGCTGGGTGCTGCTTCCGATCGTGTGTGCGTTACCGGTAATTTGAAGTATGACGCCGCTTTGCCGGCGATCTCCTCTTTCGAAATTTGGTTGAAAGAGGTACTGGACGGCACGGCGCGGCGGCCTCTGATTGTTGCCGGCAGCGTTGTTGCCGGTGAGGAAAAGGCGATTCTTGAGGCGTTTGCCGTTGTGAAAGGTCGTATGCCGGGCGCATTTCTGATGTTGGCACCACGCAAACCCGAGCGCTTCGAAGACGCGGCGAGCGAGATCACTCAGGCGGGCCTCCAGTTTGTCCGCCGGAGCACGTTGGCGCTCGATCGGTGCGGCCCGAACGGATTGGGTCCGGGGGCGGACGTGTTGCTGCTAGACACCATTGGCGAATTGGCCGGCGCGTATCGTCTGGCCGATCTGGTCTTCATCGGGGGATCTTTAGTAGCTGCGGGCGGACACAACATCTTGGAGCCGGCGGCGTTTGGCAAGGTGCCCGTGTTCGGCCCTTCGATGGAGAATTTCCGAGACATTGCACGCGCATTTCTCGATCGGGGCGCCGCCCGCCAGGTGCAGGATGCGCGCGAATTGGGCGGAGCATGGCTGGAACTGATGGAGAATCCCGGAATGCGAGACGGCATGGCCGAAGCCGCCCGGGCGATTGTGGACGCGAATCGCGGCGCGACGGCGCGCACGCTCGCACGGATCGTCATGCTGCTCGGTCAGAATTCCGATGCTACGGCCGGGAAAATCGTCCGCGAACCGGCGGCAGCTTCCACAACCGTGCGCCGGAGTGGTTCTTGAAGCTATCTTCGGCCGCCCGCGCTGCGCTTTGGCCCGTGTCGCTCATCTGGGGTGCAGCGGCGAGGCTGAAGGTTTTTGGTTACCGTCACGGCGCATTTCGCACGCGAATGCTGCCGGGTAACGTGATCAGCGTGGGCAATCTCACCGTCGGCGGTACCGGCAAAACGCCCATGGTGATCTGGCTTGTGGAGCGGCTACTGACCGAGGGGAAGCGCGTGGCGATTCTCACGAGGGGATATCAATCTCGGAGGGATTCCGTCGGAATTTCTCAAAGCGACGAAATCGGTATCTTCCGCGAGCGATTCGGAGATCGCGTGCCTATTGGAGTCGGCGCAGACCGCTACGCGAGGGGAGCGGCCCTCGCTCGTGAGGGAATTTCCTGGTTTGTGCTGGACGATGGGTTTCAGCACCTGCGCCTGGCGCGGTCCGCAAACATTGTCCTTCTCGATGCGACCGATCCGTTCGGGGGCGGCCGATTGCTGCCCGCGGGGGGATTGCGGGAGCCTAAGTCGGCATTGAGGCGAGCGGACATCATCGTCGTTACGCGCGCGGGACACGCGCCCGCCATTGAGACGGTCGCGCATCGCTATACGAACGCTCCGATATTTTATGCGAATCCTGAGATCACGGAACTTTGCCGATGGGCTGGGAATGGCGCACAGGCCATCGGGCTTGCGCGTGCTGAATGGAGCGGATTGCGTTTTTTTGCGTTCTGTGGAATCGGCAACCCCAAAGCGTTCGTGCAGGATCTGAAGCAAGTGGGCTTGCATATTGTGGGCCGCGAGGCTTTTGCCGACCATCACCGATACTCGCAGCGGGAATTCGATCGTCTTCAGGCCAAAGCGCGCGAGGCCGGGGCAGCACTCCTCTGCACGGAAAAGGACCGATTTAATTTGGGCGACGTCGCCATCGGATCGGTTCCCGTGTACTTCGCGCGGATGAACATGCGTCCTTCCGATCCCGCAGGATACTGGCAGGCCATCGAAGAAATTTGCAGGCGTTCCAGCGGGATGACCAGGTGAAAATTCTGGTTCGATCGACGAATTGGGTAGGCGACGCCATTATGTCATTGCCGGCGCTTCAGGCGCTGCGTCAGCATTGGCCGGATGCCGAGACTGCGCTCCTTGCAAAGCCTTGGGTGGCCGACCTATTGCGCGGTCAGGAGATCGCGAATCAGTTGATCGTCTATGACTCCAAAGGGCTCCATCGCGGCGCCTGGGGCCGCGAAAGATTGGCACGAGAGCTTCGTCGAGAGAACTTCGATCTGGCGGTGCTCTTCCAAAACGCTTTTGACGCAGCGTGGATCGCCTGGCGCGCGGGGATTCCGGAGCGCATCGGCTACGCGCGTGACGCCAGAAGTTGGTTATTGACGCAGGCGATTGCGGTTCCAAAGCCGGGCGAAACTCGGCCGCACGAATGCTATTACTATTTGGAATTGCTCCGGCGCGCGGGTTGGCTGGATGAGCTGCCCGTGGTAACGGAAATCCGCTTGACGATACCCGGCCAGGCTCGTGAAACGGCCGAAGACAGGCTGCGGCAGGGCGGCTTGCAAGATGCCGGGCTTCGCGTCGCCATCGCTCCGGGCGCGAATTACGGTGCCGCGCGCTGCTGGATGCCGGAGCGCTTTGCGTCACTTGCGGACCGATTCGTTGATGAGTTTGGCGCGGATGTGATACTTTTCGGCGCACCTGCGGAGGAAGAGATTGTCAGGAGAATTGCCGCAGGCATGCGCCACCGCTCATTGAATCTTGCCGGCCAAACCTCGATCGGCGATCTCCCTGGTTTGCTGTCTTGTTGCCACATTTTCATCGGGAACGACTCTGGCGCCATGCATGTCGCCGGGGCCGTCGGCTTACGAACTCTCGGTATTTTCGGCCCAACCGATCCTCAGGGTACCTCGCCCATGACGCCCAACTTTCGAATGGTCCGTCACCCCGTCGAGTGCAGCCCCTGTTTTCTGCGGAGGTGCCCGATTGACCATCGCTGCATGACGCGCATATCGGTTGACGACGCCTATGCCGCGGCGCATAGATGGGCTATGGAACTCGCGGGCGGCGCCCATGCCTGAGCACCTGCCCCGGCGCCGCGCTGTCTTTCTGGACCGGGATGGCACCATTTGCGAGGAAATGGGCTATTTGAATCACATCACGCGCTTCGTGATGTATCCGTTTGCAGCGGCCGCGATTCGCCGGTTGAACGATGCGGGAATTCCGGTAGTGGTGGTGACAAATCAATCCGGGATTTCGCGCCGTATTTTTCCGGAGTCTTTGGTGCATGAAATTCACGCCAAGATGATCGCTTCACTCGAAGCCGAGGGTGCGCGCGTGGATGGCGTGTATTTTTGCCCGCACCAGAAAGCCGATGACTGCGAGTGCCGCAAGCCGCTCATTGGGTTGATCGAGCGGGCTGCGCGGGAGCTGCGCCTTGAGCTGGAGGGCAGCGCTGTCGTGGGAGATCGCTACGCCGATGTCGAAATGGCGCACCGGGCAGGGGCACAGGGGATCATGGTGATGACCGGCTACGGGCGTGGTGATTACGAACTGCACCGTGCGGAATGGAAGAGTCAGCCGGATGCGGTGGTCGAAGATCTCTCCGCCGCCGTGGGCTTGATCCTCGCACGTGGTTTAGCGGGGCATCCGACGCGGGCCGCGGAGGGAAAACCTTGAGCGCCGATCTGACCCGCCTCGAGAGCCTGGTCGAGATGTTTCAGCGGCAGCGCATCGTCGTGCTCGGCGATTTTGTGGTTGATCGTTTTGTGAGCGGCGAGATCTCGCGTGTGTCGCGCGAAGCTCCGGTGTTGATTCTGCGGCACCGCGAGACGGAAATTCTCCCGGGCGGTGGTGCGAACGCCGTAAATAATCTGGCGTCACTTGGGGCGAAGGTTCACCCGGTCGGCGTGGTCGGCGATGACGAATCGGGGCGTGCGCTTCTGGATTATTTCCTCGAGAAACGCGTCGACACCACGGCTATTCTTCGCGTTCCCGGCCGGATAACTCCCACTAAAACACGCTATCTAGCTGGCTGGACGCACAAGGCCGGGCAGCAGGTCTTGCGCGTGGACCATGAGCCGGGAGAACCCCTGGCAACGAACATCCAGAGAAAACTCGCAGCGAAGGCCGCCCAACTGATGCGAAAGGGCGGCGCGCTGCTGGTCTCCGACTACGGCTTCGGAACGGCGTCGCCGACCACGGTCGGATGGGCGCGCAAGGGCGCGCGTTCGAAATTGGTGGCCACGCTTGATTCGCGCTACTCGCTAGAGGAATACCGCGGCTCTGGACTGACTGCTGCGACGCCCAATGAATCCGAGCTTGAGGCGCTCTACCACACGCGCATCGGCAACGACGCCGCCAAGCTCGAACGCGTCGGCAAGAGCACGCTTCGAATGCTGGGGCTCGAAGCGTTACTGATGACGCGCGGCAGCGATGGCATGGTGCTTTTCGAACGCGGCAAGCCGCCTACAGCCATTCCCATCTATGGTTCCGACGAGGCAGCGGACGTGACCGGCGCGGGGGACACGGTAATTGCGGTGTTCACGATGGCCTTGGCGGCCGGAGCGAATTTCTATGAGGCGGCCATACTGGCAAATTACGCCGGAGGGATCGTGGTGATGAAGCGCGGCACGGCTACGGTGACCAAGGCCGAACTTTCCGAAGCGCTGCGAAGAGAGGCCACGGGAACCGCGACTGCCTCGTTTTCGAAAACAAAATGACTGCCCAGCCGCCTCCTGCCGCGCGAACCAAGATTCTGAGTCGTTCAGAGCTACAGCAACGCCTCAAGATCCACCGGGAGCGCGCGGAGAAGATCGTGCTGGCGAACGGCTGCTTTGACATTTTGCACGTGGGCCACGCGCGGTATCTGGCCGGGGCGAAGCGCGAGGGCGACGTGCTGGTAGTCGCGGTGAATTCCGATTCGGGCGTGAGCAACCTGAAGGGCGAAGGCCGCCCCATCCTGGCCGAAGACGCCAGGGCAGAACTCGTGGCGGCACTGGCTCCAGTAGATTACGTGGTGATTTTCGAGGAACCTACGGTCGAGCCTCTGCTTGAGGCACTGCGCCCTCACGTCCACGCGAAGGGCACCGACTATACACTTGAGACGGTGCCGGAGCGCGGTACGGCCGCGCGCCTCGGCATACGCGTCGCGATCGTTGGCGATCCGAAAAATCACTCGACTCGAGACCTGCTGGCCCGCTTGGCCGGGCCTTCGAATGCCTGAGGAGCGCTTCCTGCTGGTGCGGCTGGGGTCATTGGGCGATGTGATTTTCACGTTGCCCACGTTGGCTGCTCTTCGTGACACCTTTCCTGACGCGCAAATCGATTGGGTAATCGACCGGCGGTGGGCGCCTCTGCTGGCGGGAAATCCCGACTTGAGCCATATGATTTCGCTTCCGGATCGGTCCGTCGGAGCTTTTGTCGACTGTGCCCGGAGTCTGCGCGCTTCGAAATACACGTGCGCTCTCGATATCCAGGGACTTTACAAATCCGCTCTGCTGGCGCGTCTTTCGGGGACTCCTTGGCGCATCGGGTTCACGCCCGCATTCGTACGCGAAGGGGGTGCGGCCATGTTTTATACGGAGCGAGTTGTGCCGCGCGAGCCGCACATGGTCGGGCAAAACGTCGAGCTTGCCGTTGCAGCAGGAGCACGCGCGGGAACTCCGCGATTTCCCTTGCACGTAAGCGAAGCGGCTCGCACAAAAATTGCCAATCTCTTGAAGGAGAACACTTGGCAGCAATACGCGGTTCTGAGTCCCGGCGGAGGTTGGCGTTCAAAATGCTGGCCGCCAGAGCGTTTTGGCGCTGTAGCGCGCATTCTTTGGGAGCGCCACGGCTTGCGAGCGTTTATCAACAGCGGACCGGGAGAATCGGAGTTAGCCCGCGCGGTTTCAGAAGCCGCCGGCGATGCCGCGCCGGTCGCGGTCCAATTGGAGCTGGCGGAGCTTATGGCGCTGCTTCAGCGCGCCAGGATCGTTATTGCCGCCGATTCGGGGCCACTGCACCTCGCGGTAGCGCTGGGCACGCCTGTGGTGGGTTTGTACGGGCCAACGAGCCCGGAGCGCAACGGTCCATATTCGAAAAGCGACCTCGTCGTTCGAAACGTCTCCGCCGCGGAGACAACCTACAAGCGGCGCGATGCATATTCTTCCGCGATGCTCAGTATTTCCGTGGAGCAAGTTGCGGATGCCCTCGAGCGGCGGCTCGGACGGGCTGCCGGTCACGGCGATAAGTCCCCATGATGCCCAAGCAGGGAACATTCTGGACGCGCTGGCGCGTCACGCTGGGATATCCGTTGGCCGCGGCTTGCCTGTGGGGGGCGCGCCCCACGCCGAAATCGCTGGTGATCGGCGCCTGCATTGCGATTTTGGGCCTGGCGATCCGCGGGTACGCTGCCGGGTACCTGTATAAAGGCGAGGGGCTGGCGACGTCAGGTCCATATGCGTATACGCGCAATCCGCTCTACCTAGGGAGCATCGTTCTGGCGGCGGGCGTGATCGTCGCTACGTGGTCGTGGGTCGCGTCGGGCATGGTGGCGGCTTATATCGGGATGTTCTATCCCGCGGTGATGCGGCGTGAGGAGGTGGAGCTACGCGCGCGCTACGGCGAAGCGTTCGAACGATATGCGCTGCAGGTTCCGCAACTCTGGCCAAGCTTTAGGCCTAAAGTAAGTTCGGAGAAGCGCTTCTCTTGGGCGCAATACAAGAGAAACCGGGAATACGAGGCGGCCATCGGTTTGCTTGTTGCGCTGGCGCTGCTGGCCGTGCGGATGTGGCTGCGCTGGCGCTAGCGCGGCGCGGTATCGCTGCCCTAGCGGGCTTTTTGTTTTTTAGGAAATATCGAAAGCGAACGCGAATGCTAACACGGAAGAGTTTTTAACGCGCGCGATGTTTCAAGGCTGGGCCACAACCGCAAAAACGGGGTTCCTAAATCAATCAAGCGTTACTGATGCGGAACGTGGCCGCGCTGGATCGGCCAAACCTCTAAGCGAGTGATATTGCCGATAGCACCGCTCCACCTATCTGTGCGTTCTAGTCCGTTCGCGTATACGGTGCCTTCAATCAATACGTACTTTAGACTCAGGCTCTTGAACCGTTGTCGCTGGGACTTGGCCAAGCGGAGTGCGAACGAATTCTTAGTCAGCCCATGCCGATAATCTTCTTCGTGAAGATAAAGAGCATCCCCCTCCAATTCGATACATAGAAAGCCGTGGGTCCGAACGGACTTACCCTCGTAGTTCTCCGGTGCAGCGATCAGAGCAACCATTCCCACGTCGACTGGTTTTGAAACATCGAACGATCCGCCCGCTTGTTGTGCGAAGGGAGCTGCGTTCTCTGTTAAGGCGAGAAGAAAGAACGCCACAAGAACAGCTAACGATCCGGATGAGGACAAGCGCACAGCGTGTTTCATATTTCCCTTCACAACTGGCCTGTTTGCCGCCTGTTGTCAGCCTAGCTTCATCAATTGCGCCGCAAGAACTCCGCACTCCACTACAGGGGGATGGGCAACAAAGTCGCCTCTCACGCCACAGCACCACTCATTCCTCCTGTACGTCGAGTGCCCAACCCCTCGTTTTCTGAAGGGCGGGGCTTTCGTGTTCACTTTGCGGGCGCCGATGACCGCGTTCGTAGTAGCGCTCAAGATTTCTTCGTCATCGTACGCCGAGTTCCCACCCTTGCACAACAAAGGGTGGGGCACCCTCGCGGGGTTTGCGGTGTTGTTAAATGTCGAACGCAGACGCCAATGCTAATATGGAAGAGTTTTCAATTCGCGCGATGTTTCGAGGCTGCGCCACCCGCACGCATCTCTCAGCTGAAGCCACACCTCCGACTGCACCGGTCCGTGGCATGTTTTTGAACCAGTCGAATCTGATGTCAACATGGTGGCTGCCGTCAGTATCGTCACATTCACCATAGACAACAACGCCGGGAAACGTTTTTGCGATCAAGTCGAGAGATTGGTCGACAGTCATGTGCTTTAGGGAAGAAGGAAGATGTGGCAAACTTGTCAGGAAAGGTACTACCAAGCCGATATAAAACACCGGCTGCCGACTCACCCTGAGTTCATGCATTGCCTTTTCCACGGTCGGTTGGCTTTCAATCGAATCAATGGCTCCCGCCGGGCCGTCAGGATTATATTGTGCAGTCTTGTTCAAATGTACCGATGCCAGCTCTGTGTTCAGAAAAGATGTAAAAACATTCCCTATCACAATTCTAATTACGCTTGATCCGTCTTGCGTCACGGTCACATTTTTGTCGTTGCGGAAAATGTCGCGGACAGCGCCAAATCCAACCTCACCCCCTCTTGGAGGCTGAGTGTCGATGGCGGGAAAGGGGATTCCTTTAGAGGGATCCATCTGGCAAGGGCCATGAACGTAGATGCGTATGGCGATTCTCTGTTTAGGCAGCACCGATTGCAGAGCCCTAATCACGACCTCTTCGCTATTCTCGCCTTTAGGCTGAACCTGTTGCTGCCGATCAGGGATGAACCACGTCTGCTGGGCCTCTATGATGTGACCTCCCAGAAGGATCGCGATTACTATGGCAAGCAGCTTCATTTTGTGCCTCATCATTAGGGTCTTATTGGAATTACGGCGTTGCTACAATGCCGGTTGCTGGGTGCCCAACGCTTCGTTTTCTCAAGAGTGGGCCTTTGCTCTGGTTCCGCTGCTCGGCGGTCAGTCGGCCGTGTCGGCCTGCAATGGGAATACCTCGTATCCGCCGCTAATGCAGGCGGTAGACGCTGGCGATCAGGCGACGGAACTTTGAGCCGTAGATCAGGTCGTAGACGGCTTCTTTGCCGGGGAAGAACTGCGAGGCCAGGCGGCAGGTAGCGGCTGCGGCGTCTTGTGCCTCATCGAGGGTCATGCCGCCCTCGGCGATCAGTTGCAGGGCCAGATTGACCGCGATGCGAAGGCGGCGGATCTGGCGGGTTTCGCCGTCAATCTGTTCGGGGGTCGGGAGAGATCGTGCCTGGTCCTGCATAGCGCCGGTAAAATGCTATTATAAACCGGGGACGGACATGCATCCAAACAAACGAACTCATAACGGTGAACCGGTGGTGGTAGCGTATCGCGCGGAAACCGCGGCGGAGGCGACGATTATTCGCGGGTTGCTGGAAAGCGCGGGCATTGCTTCTCCGGCGGACACCTTTACCGATCCATTTCCGATGCAGGAGCCGCCTGCCGGTATCCAGGGCACAGAAGTCCTGGTGTTAGAATCGGCTGCCGGCGATGCCCGGCGGATCATCGACGATTATCAGAAAAATCCCGGCAAAAACGCCCAATAGCGGGCGCGCGGTACCTGCTTCGCCTGGGCAAATGCACTGATTTGAGCTGTCGTGCCATTGCTCAGGTACGTGATGGCGCCGTCCCGGTCGGTGCGAAATACGCGAGCGCCCTCGGCAGCCAGCCTTGCGATCGCCTCAGGACTTGGGTGATTGAAAGGATTATTCTCGCCAACGGAAACGGCGGCAATCGTGGGACGCACGCGTGCCAGGAAGTCCTCGGTTGAGGAAGTCTTGCTGCCGTGGTGTGGAACCTTCAGGAACGTGGCGTCGAGTGGCACATTGTCCGCAACCAGGGTGCTCTCGACCGGGCGCTCGATATCGCCCGCAAGGAACACCGCTTGCGCACCGTAGCGAACACGTAGAACCAGCGAATCGTCATTCCCCGCTTGCCTCACCGCGTCATCCGAATCGGGCCACAAGACCTCCGCGTCGAGATCACCCCAACGAATTACGTCCCCTTGCTTCCAGTGAATAACGCGTGTGCCGCGCTGGCGGGCAGTTTCGAGCAGCTCGCGATAGGCGGCGGAGTTGACGTCGTGGCCCACCCAGAGTTCACCGACACGAAAATTTTCCAGCACGGCGTGCAAGCCTTCCATGTGGTCTTCATGGGCGTGAGTTAAAGCAATGGCATCCAGATGCTTCAGGCCTCGCGACCATAAATAGCGAGAAACCACTTCTTCGCCGACGTCGAAACGGGTGCGCGTGCCGCTGACCCAAAAGGCGCCCGTGCCGCCGCCACCGTCCACGAGCAAAGTCTTGCCGTTTGGCGAAGCGAGAAAAATGGAATCGCCCTGCCCGACATCGAGCACGGTGGTTTCGAGTTGGCCTGGGTATAGGCGCGGAGCAAACGGAGCGATGGCTGTCGCGGTGGCCTCGAGTATCAGCGCTGCCACCGCCAGAATTTCTCCGACACGCGCCCAAGAACGTACGCGGCGCTGCTTTGGCCGCGTGACTCTACGCCGTTCCGCGAGATGTGCTCCCGCGGCCCGCCGCCTCGCGAACAAAGCGACGAGAGCGAGCGTCGCGAGAAGGCCGATGAAAAGCCATCGCGGCGGATCGGGCACGCGAAAGCCGGACCAGGCCATACGGGCAAAGACTCGGACGTCGGCAAGCAACAGGCTCGTGAGCCAGATCGCAATCCGAGCAAGAAGGTGCCCTCCAGTGCGCCACAGCGACCCGATGGCCAGGGTTGCAAAGCCGGCAGGAACAATCGCAGCGGTCAGTAGCACCGCGCCAACATTGGCGATAGGCCCCAACAAGCTCAGCCGGTGAAACTCGGTCGCCGATAAGGGAAGCATCGCCGCCTGGATCACCAGCGAAAGCAGGCAAAGCTCCCACAGGAGCACCGATGATCGGCCGAGAAAAGCGAGGGCGTTCATGCATCGTTCTTGCCATGGCGCAGAGAGTTTGGCGCTAAGCTGGCTCGCCAACAGACGAATATCAAGCCGTAATTGCACGAGGCGAGGCGAGTAACCCGGATCGCGCGTTTCGTCATTCACGCGAACCAGCGCGCGGCGCAGCGGCTCGGACGTGCGCGCTAGCCAAGGCATGGCAATCCCGCCGATCGCTCCCATCGCAAGAAATGACATCTGAAAACTCGGATCGGTGATTTCGTCCGGGCGAATCAACAGGATTGCGAGTGCGGCCAGGGCGGCGGCCTGAAGAATGTCCAGCCTCCGGAAGAGCGCCGCGGCGAGCAGATAAAATGCCGCCATCAGCACGGCGCGAAGAATCGGGGGCCGGTCCTGCACGATCATGAGATACGCCGTGAGCGCCACCAACGTGCACAGCGAGCAGGGAAGAAGCCCGAGCCGAAGTCTGCGTCCCATCCAGAAAATAAACGCGGCCAGCGCTCCCACGTGCAGGCCTGCAATCACGAGCACGTGGTAGGAAGAGGTTTTGCGGAATTGGTCGGCGATCTCCGTACCTACGAAGCTGCGGTCGCCCAATAGCATCGCCCTGAAGACCGCCGCTTGTTGTGGCGCGGCGCCGAAGATATTGTCAATTTGCTTCAGTAGGGTTCCCCGAAGGCGCGCGAACCACAACGCAATCGAACGTTTGCGGGGCGCGACCGGCTCCATGAGTTCGAGGCTGCGCAGCGTTGCGGTCAGATCCACCCCCTCACGTGCAAGCTGCGCGCGGTAGTCGAACGCGCCAGGGTCGCCGTAATTGTGGGGAACGATCGCTTTGGTAAGTAGCTCGATTCGGTCCCCGGCACGCAGCACGCCTGGAAGGGATGGTTCGTCGCCATAGTAGGTGGCGCGAAGGCCTCCCACGACAGGCAAACTGTTGCCGCCGATTTCGACGCTCTCGAGACCCATTTCGAAGCGCCAGCCCCAGGGCAGATGAAGGGGGTCAGAACGTAAAACGCCACGCCAGCGCAATGGCTGGCTCAAATCGAGCGCGCCTGAAGAAATGAGCGAAGTGACGCGATTGGCAGGAGCGAAGCGGTTTGGTATTGCCGCTGCGAATGATCCCAGCGCGATCCACGCGAGCATCGCGAAGGCGACAGCGAGTCTATCAGCGCGCGAGCACCAACATGCGAAGGCGATGCCGAACAGTCCGCAGGCTATCCCCACGAGCGGCGCCGCCGGAGGGTGCCAGCGGGCAACGCCGATACCGATCGCGAAACTGGAAAGGAGCCAGAGAGCGGGCGCTTTCATGCAAGGCGCTGTAGTTTGACGAGCGCCTCGATATGGTACGTCTGGGGAAATATATCGTAAAGAGTAATATTGTTAATCTTGTATTTCGGCTGCTCCGGCGCATCACCCAGCAGCACGGCCAGATCGCGCGCCAACGTGGCAGGGTCACAGGAAAGATACGTGATTGCCGCCGGCCCCAACGTGCGGAGTGCCTTGAGGGCCGGTTGCGGCACGCCGGCGCGCGGCGGATCGAGAATCACCAGGTCAGGCTTTTCGCGCCAGCGTCCCAAAAACGATTCGACGTCAGCATGGCGGGCCCGGGCCGCCGGCACGGCCTTCAGGTTCGTTTCCAGATCGCGCGCGGCCGCCACGTTGCCCTCGACCGCGATCACACGCTTGAAGTGGGCGGCCAGCGGAATTGAAAAGAGGCCGACGCCGGCAAATAGATCGAGGGCCAGATCGCCCTTTGCTTCGGAAGCCACTTCGTGGACGAGGTGCGGAAGCAAGAATCGATTGATTTGAAAAAAAGAGAGGTGCCCGACGCGGTAGTAGACGCCGTTCACTTCGTAAGAGATATGCCCCGGACCAACCAGCTCGATCGGCCCCTTTTCTTCCTCGTGGAAAAGCAGGCTCGACACATCCGGCACCACTTGCTTGATTTTGTCGGCCATGCCGGCAGGCGAGGCGTGCTTTTTCTCAACGACCACGTTGAGGAGCATAGTCCGATCGGCCGCGTCGGCGAAGGCTTCGATTGCCCGGATGGAAGTTGGCAGTATGCCCTCGGCAAACGCCTTGGATAGCAGCGCCAGCGTGCTCGCGATGCGCGGCGAGCTGATGGGACAAACGTCCGTCGGAACAAGCGCCGACGAGCCTTGCTGGAAATAGCCGATGGAGGGGCGGGCAGGAGTGCCGGTCATACGGACAGCCCACTGCGCACGGTTCCGATACGCGAGGGGCGGCGACTGATGCACGGCAATATCTCCAGACCAGGAAACGCGGCCTATGCGCGACAGCGTTTCGCGCAGGATTTCGCTTTTGTAACGAAGTTGCTGTTCGTACGGTATGTGCTGGTAATGACATCCACCGCACACGCCGAATCTTGGGCACGGCGGTGCGACGCGATCGGATGCCGGCGTCGCCACGCTTTCGAGGTTGCCGCGAACCACTTTGCGCCGACGCTCAGCCGAAGAGACGACGACCAATTCACCGGGCAAGACGTAGGGGACAAAGACGGTGTCACCTTCGTGATGTGCTAGGCCGTCGCCGCCGTACACCAGCTTTTCAATGGTTACTTCAAATGAGTTGGGCATGTAGGGTTGGACTAGGTTAGGTAAAAAAGACTCAGACGCGGCACGCCGCAGACCTCGAAGAGCCGCTTCTGAGTGTAGCGCCGCTCGAGCGTGAGCAATTGTTCGGCAGTCATTTTGCGCCGGTACGGTGCGAGTTGGCGATCTAAATCGCGGCGGATGTCGAGTAAGAGATCGTCGGCGGCAAGCGACGCCAGTGACGTCGCCAGCTTTTCCTCGAGAATACTCAAGCGGCGTTCCAGATCTTCGAGATCGATGGTCCCCGGCGAATCAAGCAGTGGGTTGAGAGCCTCAAGCTTCGCGCGCGTTTCTTGCAGCCGAACGGAGAGTTCCGGTTGTGCGGCCGTGGCTTTATCCGCGGCACGGGTGAGCGCTTCCAGATTTCGCGAGAAGTATGCTTTCAATTCGTTAGCGGAAAAAGGCGCATCTTCGGCAAGGCGCCTCGGCCGGCTGGCCGAGGGTCCGGCACCTGCCGCGGCTTCCTTCTCCTCGTCAGCAGCCTCAATCACCGCGTCCACACAATAAGCGAGTGTCTTCATTTGGCGGCCGGCTTGACCGCGGCGCGAGCGTTGGTAGCTTTCAAAGGCGCGATCGATTCCTTTTTGCACGGCGCTGACGGGAATTCCGGCCTGTTGCCAAGTCTCCAGGATGGCCCAATCGAGCGGAGAAACGAGCAGGTGCGCGCCCCGCTTCTTCCAAAAATATTCTTCGATTTCCGTGAAATAGTTGAAATAGTTAAACGCGCCGGTCGCATCCATAGTTAAAGCTTGAGGCAAGTTCACGGGCGCTTTCGAGAGCCCTTGGCGGAACGCTTCCCGGGCGAAGCGGCAGCGATGTGACGCTTTCCCATGCGCTCCCAGATGATTCGCAGGCCATCAAGCGTCAGAAACTCGTCCACGCGATCGATGTGGCGCGAGCCACTGGCCACCAACGGCGCCTGGCCGCCGGTAGCCACGACGCGAGTTTTCTCGCCGAGTTCCGCCTGAATGCGCTCGAGGATGCCATCCACCAAGTCCACATACCCATAGTAAAGCCCCGACTGCAAACATGCCACGGTGTTCGTGCCGATCACTTTGCCGGGATCGCGAATTTCCACGCGGAAAAGCCGCGCCGCGCGCGCGAACAGCGCCTCCGCCGATATGCCAATTCCCGGCGCGAGAACACCGCCAATATACTCACCCTCGCTCGAGATCACATCGAAGTTGATCGCGGTGCCGAAATCCACGGAGATGCACGGCGAACCCATTTTTGCGCGTGCCGCGATCGAATTTACGATACGATCGGCGCCTACTTCCTGTGGGTTGTCGCAACGCACCGGCATCACGTCCTGCGCGGCGGGATCGACGAAAAGCGCCTCCTGATCGAAATAACGGCGTGACATTTCCGCCAGAGTCCAATTCAATTGCGGCACCACGCTGCTTATGATCACGCCGCCGATGGCGCTTTGCTTCAGCCGGGCCAGCCGAAGCAGGTCGCGAGAGAGGATTCCGTACTCGTCGACCGTCTGGTCGCGAGCAGTTGTCAGTCGCCAATTGGCAAGCAGGCGGTCACGATCAAAGACGCCGAGGACTGTATTGGTGTTGCCGAGATCAATTGTGAGCAGCATCAGGGGCCTCGGAGATATCCGCCGCAAGCACTGTTTCCGTAACTCCGCCGGGACGCGTCACGCGCAACATCCCACTCACGTCCAATCCGGCCGTGGTGCCTATGAAAGAGTCCTGCGCGGTGCTGACGCGTATGCGTTTGCCCTGCGCGTAGCTGGAAACTTGCGCAAATCGCGCCAAGATCGGAGCGGCGCCATCGTGCAGCAGTTGATTGTAGTAGGACTCAAAGGAACGCAGCAACCGAACCGTCAGCTCGATGCGCGAATGGGCGCGACCTGTTTCCATGCGCAGCGACGTAGCAATTTTCGTCAGCGAATCGGGCATGCGCGCTTGGTTTACGTTGATGCCGATTCCAACGACGACGAAGCGCACGCGATCGGGTTCGGCGTACATTTCCGTCAATATCCCGCACAGTTTTTTTCCATTCAGAAGCACATCGTTCGGCCAGCGAATGTCGGGCCTTGTTCCCGCTAGCTCTGCAACCGCGTCATAGACGGCCAAACCGGCGGCAAGCGTGAGAGTTGGCGCCTGGGACGGCGGCAATACCGGCCGGAGCAGTATGCTCAAGTAGATGCCGGAGGAGCGTTCGGAATGCCACGAACGGCCGGCGCGGCCGCGCCCCGCGCTTTGTTCCTCGGCGAGCACGATCGCGCCGTGCGGCTCGCCCACATGGCCCAGCTCCATCGCCACGCGATTCGTGGAGTCTACTTTGAAGAAATGGTAGATGCGACTGCGGAAGGGCGAACCGCGCAACTGCCTGCGCAAGATATCCGGAGCGAGGACGTCCGGCATGCGTTCGATGCGATAGCCGCTGCGAGGATGGCCATTCACCTTCACGCCCACGGCGCGCAGCTTATTGATCCAGCGCCAGACGGTCGAGCGCGTTATGCCGATTTCGGCAGCGATTTTCTCGCCACTGATCACCAGCATGGGGCTATCAGCGAGCAAACCGAGCAGTGCATCGAGATGGCGATCTGTAGTGCCCGAGATGTTTCGCGTCGGCATGGAATGCGCACACTCGTGCAGCACACGAGTGCGGATTGGTCTGAAAGAGTACTCGCGCTAGGGCAGTTCCACAAGCAGGCTCAGATCGGCTGCGGGTGCGGAGTGCGTTAGCGCTCCTACGGATATGAAATCAACTCCGGATTCGGCGTAGGCGCGAACCGTGGCGAGGTCAATACCGCCGGAGGCTTCGACCGTGCATGCGGGGCGGATGGCGCGTACCAGCGTGGCCAGGCGCGCGCATTCGGCGGGAGAGAGGTTATCCAGCAGCACCGAATCGGCTTGTGCTTCCAGAGCTTCGCGAAGCTCCGCTTCATTGCGAACTTCAATCTGGATGGGAATTGCGGCGGATGGAGAGGCCGCGCGAGGTGGCTCATAGGATTCATAGGCAGTCATCGCGCGATCCGCGTGACGTTGCCCGCCCTGCGGAACGGCTTGGCAGGTGGACCATGCGCGAGCACGACGCAGCGCTTCGCCAATGCTTCCGGCAGCGGCAATGTGATTTTCCTTGATGAGGATCGCGTCGTAGAGTCCAAAGCGATGGTTTGTGCCGCCACCGCATCGCACCGCATATTTTTCGAGCGCGCGGAGCAGGGGAGTGGTCTTGCGAGTGTCGCGGAGGCGTGCTTTCGTACCAGCCATGGCTTGCACGTATTTGTGCGCGGAAGTGGCCACCCCGCAGAGATGCGCGAGGAAATTCATGGCGGTGCGTTCGCCGCTGAGGATCGCGGCAGTATGCCCGGAAAGGGAAGCGACGCGATCGCCCGGCCGCGCACGCGAACCTTCAGCGCACTCTGCGCTGAAACTCACATTCGGATCGAGGTTGCGGAACACGCGCTCCACTAGCGGCAGGCCGGCGATCACGAGATCCTGTTTCGCCACGATTCTTGCGCGCGCATTGGCGCTTGACGATATCAGCGCGGCTACCGTCGCGTCTCTGGGGCCGATATCTTCTTCGAGAGCGCTGCGAACCAAGTGCGCAAGTTCGGGGCGATCCCAATCGAATTGAGCCGCGGATGGTTGGTCAGCCATTGGGAGCGGGACGGCAAAGGCCCGGACGACGATTACGGCGCGCCGGCTTCGAGTTGCTGGCGCCTCTCGATCAACTTCTGACGCTTAGTCTTTTGCTCGCCTAAAGTTACCGTCATATCCTCCACGATCTTCTGGGGGGCCTTACTCCGAAAAATATCGTCGCCTAGCTGCCGTTCCTTCGAGGCAATGTCTCTCTCCACGCGCTCGAATTCTTTCTTGATGCGCGCCAGTTCGGCCTTCACGTCAACGGTCTCCGCGAAGGGAATGCGCAGATCGTATTCGGCCGTCGCGCGGACGCCTGCACCGCCCGAGTCAGAAGCTGGATCAAGCCGCGTCTTGTTCAACGAGAGCGATGAAAATGGCGTAAGCCGACAAATCGCCTCTGAATTGTGATTGATCAGCTCGCGGAAAACAGGGTTGGGACAAAAAAGTTCCGCCACGACCGGGCGCTTGGGATCGAGCTTCAATTCGGAACGGAGATTTCGAGCCGTGGCGATGAGTTCCTGAATCGAGGCAATGTTTTCCTCGGCTAGTTCGTCTCTCCAGCCTTGAGACGGAGCGGGGAATTGCGCCAGAGCGATGGAGCGCGCGCCGGCGGCCTGGGGCAATTGATGCCAAAGCTCTTCGGTGATAAAGGGCATCAATGGATGCAACAGGCGAAGAGCCGCTTCGAACACCGCAAAGATATTACGCCAAGCGGCGCGAGCCACTTCCCGATCCTCTGAGGAAAGGCGCGGCTTTGTCCACTCGATATACCAGTCGCAGAAATCGCCCCAGAAGAAGTGATAGACCTCGTGGGCGGCTTCGTGAAAGCGGAACCCCTCCATGGCTTGATTGAACGCAGTGATCACGCGCGCCAATTGTGAAAAGATCCACCGATCGATCAGAATGTCCTGTCCAGCGGTCTTATAGGGCGCCGCAGCCCGCACTTGCGGCGAGGCCAACTCTTCCAAAGAGTCGGCAGCACCTTGCTCATATTTCTCCAGATTTATGAAAAGGAAGCGCGCCGCATTCCAAATCTTGTTGGCAAACGCGCAATAGCCTAGAACCGCATCTTCACTCAGCGCGATGTCGGTTCCTGGCGCCGCCTTGATCGCCAGCGTGAAGCGCAGCGCGTCCGTGCCGTATTTTTCCATCCAATCCAGCGGATTCACCACGTTTCCGCGCATCTTGGACATTTTTTGTCCCTGCGCGTCGCGGACGAGCGAATGCAGGTAGAGCTGACGGAAGGGAATCCGCTCTCCGACGCTCTTTCCCGAGGCCAGATGCGTGCACAGCATCACCATGCGGGCGTCCCAGAAGAACAAGATGTCGTAGCCGCTGATCAGCAAGCTTGTCGGGTAAAACCTGCGCAAATCGGCCGTGTCATCGGGCCAGCCGAGCGTAGACAACGGCCAGAGGCCAGAGCTGAACCAGGTATCGAGCACGTCGGAATCCTGTTCGAGATTCGACCCGCTGCATTTAGCGCATTTTTCCGGTGGGCTGGCTGGCAGCGCGCTCCCGTCTACGATAGCTACCTGGGAGTCACGTGCGGGCGTCATTTCACCGCAACCCTTGCAATGCCATACCGGGATGCGGTGGCCCCACCAGAGTTGGCGTGAAATACACCAATCGCGGATATTGGCCATCCAGTCGAGGAAAATCTTGCGCTGATTTTCCGGCGCGATCGAGATTTGGCCGTTTTCGACGACTGTGGCAGCGACTTCCGCGAGCGGCTTCATCTTGCAGAACCATTGCGTGGAGACGCGCGGCTCGACCACCGTTTTGCACCGGTCGCAGATCGCCACCGAATGCGTGTGGTTTTCCACGCGATCGAGCAAGCCGAGCGCTTCGAGATCGGCCACCACGCGCTTGCGGGCTTCAAAGCGGTCAAGCCCGGCATAAGCGCCCGCGTTCGCGTTCATGCGCGCGTCTTCCGTCATCACGTCGATTTCAGGGAGACTGTGCCGGCGGCCCATCTCGAAGTCGTTTGGATCGTGCGCCGGCGTCACTTTCACCGCGCCAGTGCCAAACTCCCGGTCGACCGCTTCGTCCGCGATGATGGGAATTTCGCGATTGGTGAGCGGTAGGCGTACTTTCTTGCCGATCAGGCTCTTGTAGCGTTCGTCCGCGGGATGTACCGCGACGGCCGTGTCGCCAAGCATCGTTTCCGGCCGCGTGGTGGCCACCACGATGCGCACATCGCTTCCGGCCACGGGATAGCGCAGATGCCACAGGTGGCCGCCGCGTTCTTCATGAACGGCTTCCAAATCACTGAGAGCGGTCTGGCAGCGCGGGCACCAATTGACGATGTATCGGCCGCGATAGATCAGCTTTTCGTGGTAAAGACGCAGAAAGGCTTCGAGCACGGCGCGATAGAGAGAAGGATCGAGCGTAAACTTTTCGCGCGACCAATCGACAGAATCGCCCAACCGGACCATCTGCTTCAAGATCGCGCCGCCGCTGTGCGCCTTCCAATCCCACACGCGGCGTTCAAATTTCTCGCGGCCCAGCTCCGCGCGAGTGACCTTCTCCTTCGCCAATTCACGTTCAACGACAACTTGCGTGGAAATCCCCGCATGGTCCATGCCCGGCAGCCAGAGCGTGCGAAATCCGCGCATGCGATGCCAGCGCGTCAGCGCATCAATCTGCGTGTGTTCGAGCATGTGGCCGATGTGGATGTAGCCCGTGACGTTGGGGGGTGGAATCACGATGCAGAATGGAGGGCCGTCCGCGCTTTCCTCCGCGCGAAAGAGGCCGGAATCCACCCATTGGCGCGACCAGCGCTCTTCAATCTGCTGCGGCTCGTAGGCTTTGGCGATTTCTCGGGGCATAGGCACACACGGCGGCGTCAACTCGCCGCTGTGAAACAATTACTATACGGGCGGCACTCGCAGCGCGTCAACGCTGCGGTAAAAGTGAATGCAATGCGCGAGCACAAGGCTCGGGCTATACTGTCGGCCGGTAGACAATCGCTTCAAGGAGAATTCCATGTGCAAACGTATCGCATTCGTTGCCTTTCTCACCGTGGCGCTCGTGGTCCTGACGGTGTCAGCACGACAGGATAACAGCAAGCGTCCCAGCCCGGCCGCTCATGCAGATTGCAATCTTCCCAATGGCACAACGATCCACGTCGATTATTCAAGCCCGCGTATGAATGGCCGCAAGATTTACCCAGGGTTGGTGCCGTATGGCAAAGTGTGGCGCGCCGGAGCAAACGAGGCCACGACCTTTGTGATCAACAAGGATGTGACCGTCGGTGGCAAAGATGTTCCTGCCGGCAATTACACGATTTTCGTGGTGCCCAACGCGGATAAGTGGACCCTGATCGTGAACAAGAAGACGGGCGAGTGGGGAATTCCTTACAAATGGGAAAGTGACGAACTTCTGAGAACCGACATGAAGGTGTCGGCGATCGACGGACCTGTGGAGAATTTTACGATCGGCTTCGATCACGCCGGCGGCAACTGCACTCTGTACATGGATTGGGAGCAAAGACGCGCTTCCGTTGAAATTTCAGGGAAGTGATCCATCTCTTCGCGCGTGCCCGAACGGCGGTTGGCAAAAGAAGACCCCTTCGGGTGGGGTTACTTGCCGGAGAGTTCGCGCTGGACTAATGCTTCAACAACCGGACGCAGCACTTCGCGTTGAATCATCTCGAGCAATTGGGGCTGCATGCGTTCGATGATGCGCGACGTGATATTTTCCACGAGCTCCGGGCTCATTTGAACCGCGTCGTGATTCGTTCCTGCGTGAGACGCGGGCGAATTCAGTTCTTCTTTTGCCGCGGCTTGTACGGCTTCGGCGAGCCCGAAAGGCTTTGGATCTGCCGTCGCATTCGGCTCGACGGCTTCCGCCGCGCGATCTGGGGTAAGCGCGTCGCTCCCCTGGGCCTGCTCTTCAGTCCGTGGCTCGCGCGATTTAAGCTCGGTGGTTGATGGCTCCGCGTAGGATACGGGTTCGTAGGGCACAGGTTCCGGAGCGGGTTCAACGGCCCACTCAGGTACGGAAGCGCTCGCAGAAGTCGGCGTTTCGGAGCGTTCCACGCTGGCGATTACGCCCGTTTCGCCGTACTCGGGTGCTTCCGGCTCGACCGGCGCTTCGTCCGCTCGATTGTACGACGCTTCCACAGGCGCTAGTTCCTCAACGAGAGGTGCTGCCTGGAAAATTACAGCGCTCCGCTCCGGCGCTGGTTCGTCGAACCCCGCCGGAACCGCCGCAGCAAAACCTTCCACGACCGCCGCTTCCTCAAATTCCTCGGCACGGTGATCCCCACGTTGTGAAAAATCGTGTTCGAGGTACTCGCCGATGTCGTGCCCCTTGGAGTCAGCTTCGTCCCCGACGGCTACGTCTTCTGACGATAGGGAAGCGCTCTCGGCGGCGATCTGCGCATCCCCGGACGCACTATTGGCAGCAGGAGGATCGCAGGAATTTTGGGAGGCGATCGAGCTTTCATCGCTCCGTTGGCTCTGTTCCGATCGCAACTCAGCAGGAGGCGGTTCGACGGCAGCAGAAGAGACCTCCAGCCAATCAAACGGTGAAGGACGTGTAGTTTTTGTTTCCAGCCCTCGCGCATTGATTTCGGAATGGATTTCCATCGCCGGAGCGGCCCCTGTTTTTTCTTGCGCACTTTCGGCTACAGGGTCAGGCGAAAATAAAACCGCTGCAGCACTGTTCTTTGCTTCTGGTGCAAATCCTTCCAAAGAGGCGGCCTGTGGCGCGGAGGCTTCAGCGACCTTCGCCAGATCCAGAGCCGAAGTCGGCTCGAGAGTGCCGTCGTTGGCCTTTTTTTCCTCGACTGTCTTCGCTGTGAAGATTGTCTTTGGGGGCCAATACTGCGTTGTTTGCTCTTCTTTGCGGGTGGTCTGGATGCTTGCATCGGAAACTGCGGGCTCATTGGCGACAAGGGAAGGCCACGCTGCAAAGCCGCCTACGGTACCCGGAGCCTTGCTGACGCGCTCTGCCGTCGCGGTGGCCAGCAATTGGTCCAGCGCCGTTGGCTTCAACTCCGCCTCATGTGTGTCGGCCGCGATCGAGAAGTCCTGCACAGAAGTTTCTGCCGACTGCGAAGTCGTGGCCGTTTCAGCTTGGCGGCCTTCTGGCTGGAGTGTCTCGGGATCTCGCAACTCCGCAGGTGCCGGCGCGGAACGACGGCCTTCCGGCCGGCGAGCTTCCGCTCGGCGCGGGGCAGGCGGCACCGCCACTCCTACGGGCGCCGCTGGCCGGCTGTCGGCTACTTTGTTGGAAACGAATTCGCCCTTATTGCCCGCCGCTACCAATTGCGCCGCGACGATTTTCTCAAGCAGGCTCTTGACAAGGTTCACCAGCGGATCGGGCGGAACGAACGGTTTTTTCAGGACGGCGTCGGCGCCCACGCGTTGCGCTTCACGCTCATCAAACGGATCGAACGCTCCGGTCAGCAGGACAACAGGGATGTGGGAAAGTTTCGGGTCACGCTTCACATATTCGCAAACTTCGTAGCCATTGCGAACAGGCATAAAGATATCAGCCAGCACGAGATCGGGAGCGGATTCGCGCATTTTGCGAACAGCTGCCTCGCCATTGCCCACCGCGATGATTTGCAGGCCCTCGTCCTTCAAGGCGAGCGAGACCATCTTTTGAATGTTGCTGTTATCGTCTGCCACTAAAATGGTGGGCACAACTGTCTCCCGTCGGCCGGACCGGCCGCAACATGGCTTAAAACGATAGTTAACACCCAGGGAGAGGGGAGTCAACCTGTACCAAAGACCAATGTGGCTAACACGTTCAGGGGCTTAGAGAGGGCATTAGCCCTCTCCAAGCCTGTAAAACGCTATCCCCAGGGAATAATTTTCTTGATGCCCTTCTTTTTCTTGCTCGAGGATTCCTTGGAAGTGTCCTGTTTGCACGGGGGAGGAGGAGTCTTGCCATCGGTGGAAGAGCCTTGCTGGCTGCTGCTTGTGGCGCTATTGGCGGTAGTGGGTGTGCAGGGTTGACTCTGCGTCGCATTCGGATCGGCGGTGGTGGCTGGCGTTGCAGACGTTCCCGTGCTGTTGGATTCTGGCGGCGCGGTACCAGTCGCCGGCGGTGCCGCAGGCAAAGTGGCTGGCGGAGCCCCTGGTGCAGGCGAAATAGTAGCCGCTGGCCCCGGCGTAGGCTGCGTTCCGGGCGTGATCAGTTGCACGGCTGCGGCGTTCGGAGGAGTGCTCGTGGCTGTGCCGCTGCTTTCGCCAGTGCTGGTTGATGTTTCCGATCCGGCGGTGGTTCCTGTAGAACCTGCAGACGAGCCGCCTGAACCGCCCGTGGCCACGCCACCGGAGACGCTGAGATTTGCAGTGCGGACCAAAGTCTCCATTTCAGATGATTCGTCCGGAGGGGCCATCTGCGGCTGCCCTACGCGGGCCGCCGCGGACATATCCGGCTTACCCTCGAGTGGACCCTCGACGCGATGGAATAACCCCTCCCGGGGATGCGGCATTTGTTGCTCCTGCTGCATGCGCGCGAGCGCGACCGGATCAGCTTGTGGCACGGGAACGCCGAGCTTCTGAAGTTGTTGTTTCGCCTGCGGCGCCAAGGGAGAAAGGGGGTAGTCCCTTACGATCTTTGCGTAGAATGCGCCGGCGAATTGCGTCTTTTCGTTTCGTTGGTAAATATTGGCGAGCATGAAAGACGCCTGGTCGGACTTGCTGTAGAGCGGGTACCGTGCCACAACGTCAAGCAACCGTCCCGCGGCCGCGCGATAAGAACCCTTGGTGTTGTAGTACTGCGCGATGCGGAAGTCTCCGTCGGCGAGGATTTCCTGTACGTTGCGGAGCTGCTGTTGCACCTGCGGAACGAGCGGGCTCTGCGGATACTTCTGCAGGAAAATCTGAAATTCCTGTTCGGCGGACTCAGCCTCGCTGCGGTCGCGATCCGGTTTTTCCACTCGCTTGTAATGCGCCATGCCAACCTGCATTTGGGCGTAGGCAGCTTCATCGAGGAACGGGAAAAAAGTGATGAAATCCTTGTATTCGTTGACGGCTTGGGTCATGCCCGACGTGCCGCCCTCTTTGTAATAGGAATCCGCGATGGCCAATTTCGCTTTCGCAAGATACTCGCTATCCGGGTAAGTGTTGATCAGCGCTTGTAACGATAGACGCGCGACTTCATAGTGGCCCTTGCTTAAGTCCTGCTCGGAGCGCTCGTAGAGCACCTTATCCGGAGCGACCGAATCGTTCGCGGCTGGTCCTGTTTGGGTCGCGGCCGTAGTCGTTTTCTTCTTACCGAGACAGCCACCGAGAAACAGGCTGCCCACCATCGCCGCTATTCCGAGGGTTTTTGCAACTCTCAATTCCAGTACCTCAAACTTTCTCCGCCACGGCTTCGGTGGCGATGTGTTGCAGTTTCTGTACAGCTTCGGCTGGATTGGGAGTGTGAAAAATAGTGGTGCCCGCCACGAGGATCTCCGCGCCCGCTCGCACCAGATCGGCGGCATTTTCCGGGGAAACGCCGCCATCCACTTCAATGCGGTAGGAATATCCGTGACGTGACCTTAAATGGTACAACTGGCGAATCTTTTCGAGCGAGTGCGGCAAGAATTCCTGGCCGCCAAATCCGGGATTTACGGACATCACCAGCACCTGGTCAACCTTGTAAAGAATATCTTCCAGGGCCGCCACGGGTGTGGCGGGGTTAATCACCACGCCTGCGCGGCATCCGTGTTCACGAACGATGGTCATGGCGCGATCCAAGTGACAAGTTGCTTCCTGGTGGATCAACAAGGTATCCGCGCCGGCTTTTGCAAAGGCTTCCACATACTGTTCGGGGTTTTCGATCATGAGATGCACATCCAGCAGGAGCCGGGTTGCCTTGCGGAGGGACGCTACGACGGGCACGCCTATGGAAATATTGGGCACAAAATGCCCATCCATCACATCCACGTGGATGATACGGACGCCTGCGCGCGTGACGGCCTCAATCTCTTCGCCTAATCGAGCGAAATTCGCCGCCAGAATGGAAGGAGCAATTTCGACCTGCGGACGCACTAAACCCCCACATGATTCTAACATATGGGTTGCAAAGGTTTTGCGGGAAAATTTAGGGTTTTATGAAGTGGGGTTCGGCTCCGCCACCGGAGGCCACCTTCAGTTCAACGAGTGCCCCGGCCCCAAGCCGTGATCCAGCCGGCGGAGTCTGGTCCATTACGGTGCCCACAGGCCACTGTTGCGCCGGCACGGACGTGACTTGCACGTCCGGGAAGCCTGCGGAAAGCAGCTCGCGCTGAGCTTCCGTGCCGCGCATGCCGGCGAGAAACGGCATAATCACGGCTACCGGCCGTGAGCCCAGGGGAGAGAGCAAATCTACATGCGAACTGCCTGCTTGCGCTCCGGGCGCCGGGCTTTGCACCACAACGGTATCTGGAAGCGAACCCCTTAGATAAGGAGCCGTAACTTCGCCCAGTTGTAGCCCGGACTGCAGCAACGAGATTCTCGCTGCGCGGATCGTTTCTCCGACGAGTTGTGGCACGGCAGTACGCAATGGGCCTAGGCTTAGAACGACATGGGCGTCTTGCGAAACCTTCACTTTCAATCCCGGCGGAGGGCTTTGACGGATCACGTTTCCTGACGGCGCGGCATCATAGAGGCGGTCGGCCACTTTGAGGACCAGGCCCTGTCGCGACAATAGTTTCCCGGCGTCCGCCATTTTCATGCCCACGAGATTCGGCATATTGACTTCGCGGCCGCGAATGGCAAACCGGATGGTGGTGATCGCGCTCAGAAACGCCGCGGCGGCCAGAATAAAGACAAGCAAACCCATACGCAGGAACCATTCGAGACGCTCGCGGAAGGGCATTTTTATCTACCTCGGGCAGCGTAGCACGCCGCGTGCGGACACCTCAATATTTCTCGATGCGGCATGCGGTGGTCACAAGATGGGCGAAGAGGAGAAGCTCTCGCCTTCCGGTAGATGCGCACCGTTCTCGAATTCGCGTGACGTCACACGCCGGCGGCCCTCGAGTTTTAGCTCCGAGAGCCGCATCCAGGTATTTTCACCGCAAGCGACCAGCAGATTGTCCCCGTGTTTCACAATCGCGCTGGGTCCACCGTTTGCGGCCACGGACGGTGCGTCTACCGGCATACCCCACAAGTGGCAAAGCTGGCCCCGGAAATACGTGAACGCGCCTGGCCACGGATCAAGCCCACGAATGCGATTGTAGATTTGCTGTGCCGTAAGGTTCCAATCGATCAAGCCATCCTGTTTCTTCAGGAGTGGCGCCCTCGTTGCCTGCGTGTTGTCTTGCGGTTGCGGCGTGATCTGCCGACCTTCGAGAGCTGCCAGCGTATCCGCAACCAGCGGAGCGCCAGCCTCCGCCATACGCTGCGCGAGTTGCGACGCCAGCTCGCCGTCGCCGATGTTTATTTTCAGCTGCATCAGAATCGGGCCGGTATCCATAGCAGCGCTGACGTGCATCGTGGTTAGCCCGGTCTCACGTTCGCCGTTGATGATGGCCCAATTGATGGGAGCCGCGCCGCGATACTTCGGCAGCAGCGAAGCATGCAGGTTGACCCAACCCAGTCGCGGCAGATCAATCATGCGCTGCGGAATAAATTGGCCGTACGCGATGATCACTACTGCGTCCGGATGGAGCTGTTCAAAAAACTCAAAAGCCGCCTCTGAGGTGATTTTTTCGGGCTGAAATACTTGAAGGCCGCGAGCGAGCGCCAGTTGCTTTACGGGGGACGCCGAAATCACTTCACCCCGGCCACGCGCCCGGTCCGGCTGCGTAATGGCCGCGACCACATCAAAGGCGGGATCGGCGATAAGCCGCTTCAAGCTCGGCAAGGCAAAATCCGGGGTCCCGCAAAAAACAAGCCGCAGAGCCATTGCGGCCGCTTACCATTCTCCGGTTTTCCGCAATTTGCGAATGCGGCGCCGGATTAGGTCACGTTTGAGCAGGCTTAGGTGCTGGATGAAAAGAGTGCCGTTCAGATGATCGATCTCGTGGCAAAAAGCGCGCGCAAGCAGGTTTTCGCCACGCACTTCAAAGGAATTGCCAAAAGCATCCTGCGCGCGGATGGTGACGAATAGGGGGCGTGGAACGTTCCCACGAAAGCCGGGCAGCGAGAGGCAACCTTCGTCTTCGCGCTGCTCGCCCTCTGCGGCAATGATATCGGGATTGGCGATAACGATCTTTCCGTCCGGATTCTTGCCGACCGTGGTGTCAATCACGGCGAGGCGCAAGCCGACGCCGATCTGCGGCGCCGCCAGGCCGACGCCCTGTGCCGCATACATGGAAATAAACATGTCCGCGCAAAGTTGGCGCATTTCGTCGTCAAACGTTTCGACGTTACGCGTCTGCTGTTCGAGCACTGGATCGCCATACTTCACGATCGGATAAATCTTCATGCCTTTCGGCAAAGCCGAGCCGGCGGGTGGCTCGATCTCCTTCGTTTCGTCTTTCTTGGGTTTGGGGCTCATGCTTGAGCAGCGCCTCTTTGCGTTTTGATTTTGATCTCAGGCCTTAGGTTCTCTACCCGGTCTAGAAGTTCTGGAGTTGCTGCAGATATCCGTCGTAATTTCGCTGCGTCTCGTTCAACGAATCGCCGCCGAATTTTTCCAGGAATGCGCGCGCCAGCACGAAGCCGACCATGGCCTCGCCTGCAACACCGGCCGCAGGCACGACGCAGACATCGGACCGCTCGTAGGCCGCGCGGACCTCTTGCTTCGTAACCATATCCGCCGTCCCCAATGCCCGGCGTAGGGTCGAAATTGGCTTTAGATACCCGCGCACAACTACATTTTCGCCGTTTGTGATACCGCCCTCAAGGCCGCCCGCACGATTGGTCGGTCTGGTGAAATGCTTTGCGCCCGCGTCGTAGCCGATTTCGTCTTGCACTTCCGAGCCATAGGAAGTGGCCGCGCGCACGCCGGAGCCGATTTCGCAGCTCGAAAAGGAAATGCCGGCGGCATACCATCAACTTCGAGAAATCACCGGCAAGCTCGAGCGTCACTATCGCGACAT
>Ga0209420_1000169_pt1 | contig 40809 bp, 35 predicted proteins | sample BlaSpr_A8_OM1_O1_FD_187972 | JGI IMG/M metagenome (GOLD analysis project Ga0209420, IMG submission 187972) | Forest soil microbial communities from Thunder Bay, Ontario, Canada - Black Spruce, Ontario site 2_A8_OM1_O1 (SPAdes) (version 2) | ecosystem: Environmental > Terrestrial > Soil > Boreal...
TGCCACAAGGCCGCGAACAAAATATTGGGGTTACTGGGATCGAAAACCACGTCGATGCCGCCACTCTTGGCGTCTTTATAAAGAACCTTTTCCCAGGTCTTGCCGCCATCGCGTGTGCGGAAAATTCCTCGCTCCTCGTTATCGGCAAAGGGATGTCCCAAAGCCGCCACGAACGCAATGTCAGGATTCTTGGGGTTTACTGCTAGTCGCCCGATGGCGTGCGTATCGCTCAGGCCCACGAACTTCCAAGTCTTGCCGGCATCGAGCGACTTCCATACACCATTTCCGCCAACTATGTTGCCCCGGATGCACGCTTCCCCGGTCCCGACGTAAATCACGTTCGGATCCGACTCGGAAACAGCAATCGCGCCAATCGCCGGCGACGCATCTTTCACTTTGTCGAAAACCGGTTTCCAGTTGAGTCCACCGTCGGTCGTCTTCCACACCCCGCCCGCTACCGCGCCAAAATAGTAGACCTCATCCTGCCCCACCACGCCCGACACCGCAACCACGCGTCCGCCGCGGAATGGCCCCACTAACCGGTATTGCATACCCTTCCACGGCCCCTCGGATTCGCGGTCGTCTGCATCGGCATCGCTCGCCGCAACACCCGCAGTGGTGGCTGGTTTCGGCGCTTCCGCCTGGGTTTGCCCGGACTCGGTGCCAGGTTTGGGTTGGGGTTTCTGCTTCTGCGCTGATATGGAGTTGACACAACACGCCATCAGGATTACAAGAGCCATCGTTCGCAATGTCGGTTCCTCCGGGAACGTACACAATAAGCCCAACGACCCTCAATTCCCACCAAAATCTTCATGTCACAAAATCTTCACGTCGGGAAGAATTCGTCTTAGGCTCTATAATTCCAACTCGCAGAACGGGACGTGCAGAAATTCGATGGTTGGAACAATCGTCCGGAACGACCGCGACTTTTGAGGAGGCCCACTTGAAGCTGATCCGCTCGCTCATTTCTTGCTGCATAGTTTTCTTTATCGCCCCACCGAACGGCGCGCAAATCACATCGCCGAAAAGCAGTGCGCCGCGCCCGTTACCGGGATATACCGCCCAATCGTCCAACCCGGAACGCGATTTGGAAAAGAAATTTCAGGATGGGATTGTTCGCGAGAACCTGCGCGAAAACATGCGGCGCATGAGTGCTCGACCGCATCACGTCGGCTCGCCCTACGACAAAGATAATGCCGAATGGATTCTCTCGAAGTTCAAAGAGTGGGGATTCGATGCCCACATCGAAACATTCCAGGTCCTGTTTCCCACTCCCAAAGAGCGCGTCGTGGAACTCGTGCAGCCCACCGAATTCCGCGCCAAGCTCGAAGAACCGCCGGTTCCCGGTGATCCTACGTCAAACCAAACCGCCGAGCAGTTGCCGACTTACAACGCTTATTCGATCGATGGGGATGTAACCGCGCCGCTGGTCTATGTGAACTATGGCAGCCGCGACGACTACGAACAACTTGATCGTCTCGGAATTTCCGTGAAAGGCGCCATCGTCATTGCCCGCTACGGAGAAAACTGGCGCGGCATCAAGCCGAAAGTTGCAGGGGAGCACGGCGCCATCGGATGCATCATTTATTCGGACCCGAGAGATGACGGCTTCTTTCAAGGAGACGATTATCCCAAAGGCGGCTGGCGCCCCAAAGATGGCGTCCAGCGCGGCAGCGTGATGGACACTGACTATCCCGGCGATCCTTTAACCCCCGGAGTCGGGGCCACGGCGGATGCCAAGCGCCTGTCCATCCCTGAAGCCACAACGATCACGAAGATACCTGTGCTCCCCATTTCCTGGGGCGATGCTCTGCCGCTTCTTTCCGCGCTGGCAGGTCCAGTAGCTCCGGAAAAATGGCGCGGCGCGCTGCCCCTCACCTATCACGTCGGCCCCGGCCCCGCCAAAGTTCATCTCAAAGTCACGTCGAACTGGGACATGAAGCCGGTCAACGACGTCATTGCGACTCTGCGGGGAGCTCGAGCTCCCGATCAATGGGTGATTCGCGGCAATCACTTTGACGCCTGGGTCAATGGCGCCGACGATCCGCTCTCCGGCATGTCCGCCGTGCTGGAAGAAGCCCGCATGTTGGGCGAATTGCACAAGCAAGGATGGACCCCGGAACGCACCATCATTTACTGCGCCTGGGACGGCGAAGAACCCGGACTGCTCGGTTCGACCGAGTGGGTTGAAACCCACGGGGAACAGTTGCAGAAGCACGCCGTCGCCTACATCAATTCCGACAGCAACGGCCGGGGATTTTTTCACGCCTCCGGCTCGCATGATCTGGAAAAGCTCATCAATGACGTAGTTCGCGACCTCAACGATCCGGAAAAAAATATTTCCGTCTGGCAGCGGGCGCGTCTGTCGCGCATCGCCAATGCCAAGAATCCGGAAGAGCGCTCCGAGATTCGCAAACGCGCCGATCTCACCATCGGAGCTCTGGGCGACGGTTCCGACTACGCGTCCTTCCTCGACCACGCCGGCATCTCGGCCCTCAACATCGGCTACGGCGGGGAGAACGACGCCGACTCCTACCATTCCATCTACGACGACTTCGGCTGGTATACGCACTTCGTCGACACCGATTTCTCCTACGGACGCGCTATGGCACAAACCGGCGGCACCACCGTCTTGCGCCTGGCGGATGCCGACATCATTCCTTTCGAATACGTCGGCATGGCCGAGACCATCGCCAAGTACGTGACCGAACTCGAGAAGCAACTCAAAGATAAGCAGGAGGAGATCACCGAGCACAACCTGGAATTGAAAGAGGGAGTGTTCACGGCCACAGCCGACCCGCGCAAAACCTCGGTACCGCCGCCGCATGAAACCACGCCCCCTTATATGAACTTCGCCCCATTGAAGAATGGAGTCGAAGCCCTCAAGCGAAGCGCGGAACGCTATCAATCCGCAGCGGCGAAAGCCCAGGCCGAAAGTGCGCCTGCACTTTCCCCGCAGGCCCTGGATTCCCTGAACACCGATCTGCTGAAGATCCAGCGAACCTTTTTGACCGAGCGCGGACTTCCAGAACGCCCCTGGTTCAAGCATCAGGTTTACGCGCCCGGCGCTTACACCGGCTATGGCGCCAAACCCATCGCCGCCGTCCGCGAGTATATGGACGAGAAAAAATGGACCGAAGCGGAAGCCCAGGTCCCGGGCGTGGCGAAAGTGCTGGAAGATGTCGCCGCCGCAATTGGCAAAGCGGCTGATGACCTGGATGCGACGACAAGCTCAGGACGTTGAACGGGCACAGCCAGGACGCCGATCCCGATGTTTCCAGCGGCCGATTGCAGCTCGAACCCGTCGACTTGACCGCTATCGCGCGCTCTCGTGTGCGAGGAACTGCAAGATAGGTCGGCCATTCCCCGTCGCCTATTTCGAAGAAAAGACCTCGCTTGTCTCTGCTAAGCCCGTTTGCCTCGCCGCGCTTTCGCGAAGCTGACGAAGCTGTTTCAGGTGATGCTGTCCATGCACCGCATGAAGCTTTCTCCACTGTAGCGCATTCAGCGGACCCAGAATCGGATGGTCCAGCAGCTTTACGTGGCGCCCGAAGCGGGCTTCACACTGCGCGATGATCGCATCCATAGCCGCCATCTTTTCCCCGATTTCGTTGCGCACCTGCTCGGGCGGCAAACCTTTTGGCTGCACGATCGCAGGCGCTTTGACCCCGCCAGGTAGGTGGGCCAATCCTACCACGACCAAGGTCCGTACGCGATGCGCCATCGAGGCCCGCGAGGCCAGCGGCTTTCCTTTTCTGAGTACTCTTTCGAGTCCGGTAATGGTTCCGGTATAGGTCAGATACAGATGTTCCAACACCTCCACCGCACACCACTTCCCAGGGATATGCCAGCTCAATTGCTCGCTGGACATGCCTTCCACCGCCGACTCTAGATCTTCTTTCAACTTTTCCAGGCGGGAATCCATGGCACGACCTCGCAGTTGAAAGTACGCATACGCCCACGCTCCATACTCTAGAGTATGGACATGAGCATTGTCAATACCCGAGAGTATGGGAGAATGGATTGCTATGATGCGTAAAGGTACCGGCGCGAAACGGCTGGACGAGCCTACACTGACGGCAGCCGACTGGGCCGAAGCTGCGCTTCAACTTATCGCGGAGGCCGGTCTCGGGGCGCTCACGGTCGAAGCGCTCGCCGGGCGGCTTGGCGTCACCAAGGGCAGCTTTTATTGGCACTTCAAGGGGCGGTCCCAGCTCTTGGCCGCTGCCCTCAGCCGCTGGGAACAACGGGCCACCACCGAGGCCCTTCTAGGACTGTCGGCCGTGACCGATGTGCGTCAGCGGCTCCATCTCATGCTTGACGCTACCTTGCAGTCACCAAGATCACGCTCATTGTACGCGGCGCTCGCCGAGGCTGCTGGTGACCCGATGGTAAAGCGCGTGCTGAACCGTGTGGCATCGGCCCGAATTGAGTACCTTGAAGCCTGCTACCGCGAACTCGGGCTCGCGCCAGCGCAGGCGAAAGCAAAGGCTGTGTTCGTGTACGCCGCATACCGTGGACTTCTACAGGTGGCGCACGAGGCGCCGGCCATGCTACCTACCGATTGGTCCTCCTACGCGGCGGTGGTACTGGAAGCCCTGGGGCCGGTGCAGCGCCCCAAACGCAGGCCCGTACGACAAAGGTAGAACACCGATCAAGAAGTGAAGTAAGGTCTCGAGCAAGCCGGAGGATGGGCCGATCCCCCGCAGTGCCGGTCACACATGCGTGATTGGATGTAGGTTAGCGCGATGGGTAGTGGCAACTCGGCAGATGGTTCGAGCAGGCGTTTCCGGCGAATATGGCGGTGTGAGTTTCCCGGCAATGGGATTGGACTAGCAGCCGTGCAGAGGATTGTCAGAAGGCACGAAGGCAGCGTCGGGGCGGGAAGTGAAGTCAGCAAGGGTGCGGTCTTTTACTTTTCTTTGCGTAAACCGAAAGCGAGTGGGTCGCCCTCACTCCCCGGGTCGAACTAATCTATCGTGCTAAGAAACCGGTTTCGAAACTCGACAGAGTCGTTCGAATTCAGAAAATTCTCTCAGCTTCATGGTGCCCCTCCGAATTTTCCCAACCCTACAGCTCGTTCAAGCACCCAATGGCGGGTCCACCTAGTGGCAGGAGGTATATATGAAAAGAACCCCGTTTCTGCTGATATTTCCCGTAGTCCTATCCTCCCTGGGGTGGGCGCAAGAGAACTCGGCCGCGCCCATGTACCCGGCCGCGCCTCATCCCCAACAGCCTCCCGCCGCCGACCAGGATGCGGCCCCGCAGCAGATGAATCAGAACACGGGACAAGATATTCCCGTGTTCCGCGTAAGCGTCTTTGCCCGCACCACCAAGGCCGTGAATTATCGTCATCGCGGCGGATCGACGATTGTCGATTTGCGGGGGACCGAACTCATGCCTACAGTCGGCGGCCACGCGAAGGTGGACGGCAAAGCCGGACGACTCGCCGTCAGCGTCGAGCTCACCCACCTGCCGCCCGCCAGCAGTTTGGGAGGGCAGTATCTTACTTATGTTCTGTGGGCGATTACTCCGGAGGGCCGCTCGGTCAACCTCGGCGAAGTGCTCCCCAGCGACGGTGGAAAGGACAAGATCGACGTCACCACCGATCTGCAGGCTTTCGGATTGATCGTCACCGCCGAGCCTTACTACTCGGTCGTTCGCCCCAGCAATGAAGTCGTTGCCGAGAACATTCTTCGTCAGGAAACGAAGGGATTCGAAGAGCCGATCGACGCCAAGTTTGACGTGCTGGAGGGCAAACAATACACCATCGACGTGCCCGCCGACCAGCTTCCTTCCTCCCAGGCCAGCGCCAACGTTCCGCTTGATCTGCTCGAAGCACGCAATGCCGTTGCCATCGCGAAGGCCGCTGGGGCCCAGCAATACGCTGCTGACAGCCTTACGAAAGCGGAAGACATGCTGCAGCGCGCCGAAGACTATTTGCAACGCAAGCAAGGGCGCACTCCGATCGGCACTGCGGCTCGCGGTGCAACCCAAATGGCGGAGGACGCTCGAGTACTGACCCTGCGGCGCATCGAGCAGGAACGACTGGATGCCGAACGTCGCGCCCACGAGGCCGCTCAAGCCAAAGCGGAGGCCGACGCCGAAGCGGCACGCCAAAGCGCACAACAGGCACAGGCCCAGTCCGACGAAGATACCCGGCGACGCACCCAAGCCGAGGCTGCGCAGGCCGAAGCCCAACAACAGCAAGCCGCGGCTCTGGCTGCTCAACAGCAAGCCCAGGCGGAGGCCGACACTGCCCGCCAAGCCGCGGCTGCGTCCGACCTGGCTCGACAGCAAGCGGAGCAACAAAAAGAGGAAATGCGGGCCAAATTGCTGGCCCAACTCAATCAGGTGCTGCAGACCAAAGACACCGCGCGCGGCTTGATTGTCAGCATGCCCGATGTGCTTTTCGACTTCAACAAATACACCTTAAAACCGGAGGCTCGTGAACGCTTGGCACGGATCTCCGGAATCGTGCTGGCCTATCCGGATCTTCACCTCAACATCGAGGGTTATACCGACAGCATCGGCAGTGATGAATACAATCAGACTCTCTCGGAGAAACGCGCCGCGACAGTGCGCGATTATCTGGTCACTTCGGGTGTCTCGATTAACAACGTGATCGCGCAAGGTTTCGGAAAGGCAGACCCGGTCGCTGACAACAGCACCGCCGCCGGACGCAAGCTCAATCGCCGCGTAGACATGGTCGTTTCCGGGGACGTGATTGGGAAAGAGAACATGCAGTCTCCCTCGTCGTCCCCTCAATAACAGATCGCGCGCTCAGCCTGCCTTGCCTGCCGTAAGGGGCAGCCGGCAGGCTGAGATGCCCTTGAGCTTCGCTATGCAACCGAGGGCATAGTCATTTCTGATCGTTCATCACCCGTTTCTTTTCTGTCCCCTTAAACAAGGGAGCGCCCCAGCTTCCGGCGGCCAGGAGTGCCCCGAAAAGAATCACGGCATCGATGCTGGCCCGCCCCTCGCGAGCCCAATACACATCTTTCAGATTCAACCACAGCGCGAATTCGTCAAGCGTAAGCGCGGCGCCCACGCCGTAGAGAATCGACATGAGCCGGCCAAGGAAAAGCGACGAATTGTCGGCGCCGTTCCCGATTTCACACAGCCACCCATATCCCACCAGGAGGAGAATGATAATTCCGAAGACCAGGTGATGAATGTGCCGGCCGCCCACCTGGATGAAGTGAAAGGGAGGAATTTGATGCACGATTGCATATACGACCGCTCGCACACCGCCAAAAGTTAGGAAGAAACCTATCGAAGCGATAAACAGCCGCCGCCGAGGGCGGTCGGGGATGCGCTCATGCAGAGTACTGCCCAGCGTGGTTCCATGCAGCAGCAACAATAAGAAGACGGTGCCGGCGACGGCGAGCAGGAGTACGAACCAAGTATAAGCCATGCGTTATTCGACAGCCGGGATCAGTTCCGACACCATACCTGCGAAGACCACCTGCCAGTGGCCTCTGAACAGTCTACTGCTCTGACGCTTCGCCGGCTCGCAGGTGTGGCTCGATCGCTTTATACTCGTCCTCGGAAAGGATATGCCTGGTGAGTAACTCCCGCGGATTCGCGTACGGGCGGTGCTCAATGACGTGGTCACTTTGCGTCCGAGTCAACCCGGTTCCAACCAGTTGTTCCCGTGTCGCAGTATTCAGATCTACTCGATCCTTATCGCGGTTCCAACCTTCCTTTACACCCTCGGCAACCGATTTCGCATTTTGCTTTAGCTCGGCGGTGGTCTCGGCGGTTTTCTCTCGCAACTCGTCCGCATTTTGTTTGTGATCGGTGCTGCATCCCACCCAGCTTAGACCGGAGGCAAGAACGCATATCAGAATCGAACCAGACCACAAGAAGTAAACCTTTTTCGCCCCACCCGCACTCCGCGATCGCAAGCTCAGTCGGGATTGATTGCCAGCCATTTGGATCTCCTTCCTCCGGGAAAAAGCGCCCCTCGGCCGTTCGCCGAGGGAACGCTGATTTGCACCGATCACCCGCCTTATCCTGTTTCAGGCTCTGTTCTTCTGTTCCTGTTGCACGCTTTGTATGCTTCGAAAAGCGCTACCCGCCATTACGATCGCCAGAATCATAGCGGGCAGCATATTTCCGTAAATTCCTCTTTTTTTACCAGTCCCCTTTTCGCGAAAAAATCAATCCGCCCTGGATGCCTGTCCTCAGGATGGACATGGAATAAGATTCAGCCACTCCTTTTACTCGGTCCCGGTTGCACCATAATTCCGGCTCGAGACCCGTCCTTTAACCTGGTCGCGAATGTCTTGTACTTTTTCACTGATCGAATTGCGGATATCCTCTCCACTGGCGGGGGCCAGCAGAAGGCCAGCGCCCAGCCCCACTCCAACTCCGGCGGCGAACACAAGCACATTCCGGAGCGTGTGATCTTCCTCCGGGAAAATAGCGGTTCTGGCTTCATCCGCCATCTCGGACGCACGGTCCGATACGCGATCCACCTGCTCAGCGGTCTGGTCCATGACGTAAACGGCGGTTTTCAACACCGACCTCAGAATACTGTTCCAGCTCATTGTGACCCATCCTTTCGATTCGCTAGGGTGCGAAGCCCTGGCAATTGAATACCCAAGAAACAATCTGGTGCCCTTGTAGACTGACCAGCGGACACGAGCGGATACCAAGTGTCCGCCTGCTTTACGCGGCTCGCGGGCCCAGCACAAAATGCAAGATCAACGAAATCACTGCGAATACGAGCAGCAGGTGAATCAGTCCACCCGCTACGTGGAATACCGTAAAGCCGCCCAGCCAGGCGATCAGCAGAACGACGAATAGAATTGTCCAGATGCTCATTTGCTTTCCTCCCGTGATTAATTTTCGAAACCGAAGCGCCGCGAACGCTCACGAAGCGCGCGACCCCCGCCGCCCTCAAGCGGACGATGGTAAGCCTAAATCTGCTGACGTATCGTGTCAGTACGGGGAACCGTGTACTTGCTAGAAAACATTGAGGTATTCCGAACCGCACAGGTGGCGGACGATACCCCTCCCACACTAGGACTGCTTCCTCTTCCGCAATCCGTGTCTCGGCAAGGTGCCGGCCACGTTTTCGTGAAGGGAAAGCGAACTGGCACCCCAACTCTCTGCCGCAAATGAAGCGAGGCCAACCTCTTGAACTATTTCTCTCTCTAAGTTAGAGCAACTGTCGAGCCTTAACAGAAAAACGCCCGGTGGTCCTGGAGACGTCTCAATTTGACTGGACTGGTACGGTCGCGAATCACTCTACCGAGGTCTCGGACAGCAGCGAGGAAAGCCCATGACAGACCAGCGCAGACTTGCCACCGGCATTGAGGGGTTGGACGACATTTTGCAGGGCGGTTTACCTGCCGGACATCTCTACTTGATCGAGGGCGACCCCGGCACCGGCAAAACCACCTTAGCTTTGCAGTTCTTGCTGGCTGGTGCCCGTCGAGGGGAGTCCGTCCTGTACGTGACCCTCTCTGAATCCGCCAGCGAATTAACCGATGTCGCCGCCGCCCACGGATGGTCCCTGGAGAATGTAACGATTTTCGAGTTACTGCCGGATGAAGAACATCTGAGACCCGAGCGTCAATACACCGTCTTTCATCCCTCGGAAGTGGAACTCGGAGATACCACGAAAGCCATCGTGGGAAAAGTGGAAGAACTGAATCCCACACGGGTTGTGATTGACTCCCTGTCGGAGTTGCGCATGCTGGCTCAGGACCCGCTCCGCTACCGCCGTCAAATTCTCGCATTTAAGCAATATTTTTCGGGCAAGCAGCGCACCGTCCTGTTGCTCGACGATCGTACCAATACCGATCGCGATCTCCAATTGCAGAGCATCGCTCATGGGGTACTATCCCTGGAAAATCTGGCACGCGATTACGGAATCAAGCGCCGGCGGCTCGAGGTGCTCAAGTTGAGGGGGTCGTCTTTCCGGGAGGGGTTCCACGATTACGGCATTAAAAGAGGGGGACTATCGGTTTATCCTCGCCTCGTTGCCTCCGAACATAAAATGAAGTTCACCCGGGAGCAGATCTCCAGCGGGATCAAAGAGCTGGATGCGCTCGTCGGCAACGGGATTGATCGCGGCACGAGCACGCTGGTGATGGGCCCCGCCGGTGCAGGTAAATCGACAATCGCGGCCCGATATGCCTTCGCGGCGATGGAAAGAGGAGAGCCCGCCGCCGTCTATTTATTCGATGAGGGCATCCCCTCTTATTTGTCCCGGCTCAAAAGCCTGGGCTTCGATGCGGAACCGTACTTGGAAAACGGACTCTTTCTGCTCCATCAAATCGACGTTGCCGAGCTCTCGCCCGGTGAGTTCGTGGATCGCGTACATCGGGCGGTAGAATCGGGCAAAGCCAGAGTCGTCATCATCGACAGCCTGAACGGATTCATGAACGCCATGCCCGGGGAAAAATACTTGCCCATGCAACTCCATGAACTTACAACGTTCCTGAATCAACGAGGAGTGGCGAGTTTTATGGTGCTTGCGCAGCACGGTCTGATTGGCCGCGAGATGCAGACCCCGGTGGATGTCAGCTATCTGGCCGATTCCGTTCTGTTACTTCGTTTCTTCGAAACCAAAGGAGAGGTGAAGCAGGCCATTTCCATGATCAAGAAACGCAGCGGTCATCACGAGCGATCCATTCGCGAACTTCGGCTGCATCACGGGATCATCGTTGGCAGCCCGTTGTTTGACTTCAAAGGCGTACTAACCGGCGTCCCTGACATTTTGGTTTCGAAGCGGCGTAAAGTAAACGGCAAAGACAACAATAATGTCACCGCCCAATAACCACAACTCGCGGGTTTTGATCCTTGCCCCAAGCGGTCGCGACGCCGATCTGGTTTCCGCAGTCCTCGCGGAGGGGGGAATGACCTGCCACATTTGTCCCTCCGCAACCCGCCTGGTTGACGAATTGCAAGTGGGCGCAGCGGTCGCGCTGATCGGGGAAGAGGCCCTCCGGGAGGCCGACGTACAGAGCATCGCATCGGCCTTGGAGCGCCAACCACCCTGGTCAGATCTGCCCATCATCGTGATGACGGGAAGCGGCGAGCCCAATCGCGCCAGCCGACAGCTCGCCCGCATGCGAATACCGCTGGGCAACGTCACGCTTCAGGAACGTCCGTTGCGCGCCGTAACCCTGGTCAGCTCGGTTCAATCCGCCCTGCGGGCCAGAGAAAAACAGTACGAAGTACGTGATCATCTGGCCGAACTCCAGACCCGGGAAGAGGCAATTCGTCGGGCGGAAGAACAGTTCCGTCAACTGGCCAATGCCATGCCTCAGCTGGCATGGATCGCCGACGCCGACGGACAAATTCTCTGGCACAACGATGGCTGGTACGTCTACTCCGGAAAAACGCACGAGCAGATGGCCGGCTCGGGATGGCAGGCCCTGCATGACCCCGACATTCTGCCCGAGGTTCTGAAGCGGTTGCACGATTGTATTCGAAGAGAAGTTCCTTTTGAGATGGAGTTCCCCTTGCGGGGCGCCGACGGGCGCTTTCGCTGGTTTCTCACGCGTGTGACTCCGGTACGAGATCAGCAGAACAAATTGGCGCGCTGGCTGGGAACCTGCACCGACATCCATGCGCAACGGGAAGCACGAGAAATCCTACGGTCGAACCAAGAAAGACTGGAATCGGAAGTCGCCCAACGCACCGCCGCCCTTCGCCAACTGTCCGCCCAATTGATGCGCGCCCAGGATGAAGAGCGACGACGCTTGGCCCGCGAACTGCACGACAGTATGGGGCAATACCTGGCCGCCATGTCGATGAGTTTGGCTGCCCTGGTTTCCGACACTCCCTCCATCGACAAAAAGCGTTCCGACGATCTGCAAGATATTATTCAGCTCTGCCTCAGCGAAACTCGCACTCTCTCGCATCTCCTCCATCCTCCTCTTCTGGACGAAATCGGATTAAACTCGGCCATGAAATGGTTCGTGGAAGAATTCGCCAAGCGCAGCGGAATCCTGGTCACACTCAGCTGCGAATGCAAGCACCGACTTCCCACGCTCGTTGAGACCATGCTATTCCGGGTCGTTCAGGAGGCCCTCACCAATATCCACAAGCATTCGGGGAGCACGACCGCCGAAGTCCTTCTGCGCAATGACCCCGAAGACGTTGTCCTCGAGGTGAGGGATCACGGCAGAGGGATGCCCAAAGAATTGCTTGAACGCTCCGGAAACCGGGGCAGCGTGGCGGGCGTCGGACTGGCTGGCATGCGCGAGCGTGTGTGCGAAATTGGCGGTGAGTTTCGCTTGCAATCCGGCGCACAGGGTACCAACATTCGCGTCTCGATTCCTGTGACGATGGGGCATAACGCGGCAAGCGTCGCCTGAGTCAGATCGTTTCCGAATGCGCCGGTCGAGATCCCGGCACTCCGAATCCTCGCGGGCCGGACGACAACGTTACTCCGATGGATGCGGGCCGGTGAAGGGAGAACAGCAAGGTTTCTGCACCGGCTGGAACTCCATCAGTTCGATGCGCGTCAGATCTGGATCGAAGACGTTGAGCTGCCACTTGCCGTCTTTCCCCATCTGCGCTTTTTCATTGTCATGCGGCTTCCAGCCATGCGATTCCAGAGTCTCCTGCGCCCGTTTCATGTTGGCGACGCCCAGCGAAATGTGGTTCATTACTCCGGTAAGGCGCAGATCAGGATGCTCCGGCTGATTCAGCATGTATTCCAGCCAGTCCGTGCCATCGGGAACCTGCATGGCAACCCAGTCGGTCTCATTCTCTTTCATTCCACCGTGCCAGTAAGGCCGGAAGCCTAGGATGTCGCGGTAGAAGTGGTCTTCCGCGTCGCGGCGGTGCACCAGAATGCCCGCGTGAATCATGTGGCGCGAAACCGCGGATGCCGCCTGCGGCGGTGGTGCCGCGCCCGGGTCTCGCTCCACAAACTCCACACGATGCCCTTCCGGATCTTCCACCACAAAGAAACGACTATGGTCGGACCGTTGCTGAATATCGGGCACCTGGATTCCCTGTGCCAGCAAGTATTGACGAAGGGTCACGATGTTTTCTGTGGTCAAAGCGACGTGATCCATGCGATCGCTGGCCTTGGGGTCGGGTGCAGAGCTGTAGCCGACCCACTGCCTGCCCACGAGGTAGCGCGCCGTACCCCCGGCTTCGACCGGCGCTGCCGAAGCCAACCCCAAAATGCCGCCGTATAGCTTTTTCACGCCGTCGGGGGCGGTGGTATAGAACGACACATGGTCGATCCCGAGTATGTGCGGTCGCTGCGCGGAGGTTTGACCGGGTGCAGCAGTCCGAAGGACGGTGAAGACTAGCAGGGCGACTAGCTTTTTCATAGCGCCCTCGATTCTAGACGATGCGAACGCCGACTAGGTGCGGTTTTAATCGTCTGGAGTTTGCCCGTCTCCCTTTGGGGGTCGACCGGCCCGGTTAGAGCCCGTCCAAGAACTGGCGTAGAAGCTTCGTAGCTTCTTCCGGCTGCTCCCAAGCCGAATAGTGACCTGCCTTGGGAATCACCCGCAACTGGCTGCCTGGAATATGCCGACGCATCAGCTCGGCTTCGTTCACTCCGGTCATGACGTCTTCTTCTCCGGTCACAAGCAGGGTCGGAACATTGATGGTCTTCAACGTTTCGACCGAGTCGGGGCGGGCAGCCATGCCACGCTGTAGCTGTGCGACATCTTCGGCTGACAACTTGCGCATCATGCGCATCGCACCGTCTACCAGGTCGGGACGCATCTCTCGCGTAGTCTTGGCCAGGACCCGCGGAATCAGGGATTCGAAAAACGGTTCGGTTCCACGGTCCAGAACATCGTTCGCCGCCTGCAAGCGTCCAGCGCGCGCTTCCGCGCCATCAGCCTGTGCTTTCGTGTTGCACAATCCGAGCGCAGCCACGCGACCGCGATGCTTCCGCCAGAACTCGAATAGCGCGTAGCCACCGATCGAGACTCCGACCAGCGAAGCCGGACCCACCTCGGCGTCGTCCATCACCCGGGCGATATCTGCGGCGTGCTTCTCCATGGTGGCCGGACCTTCGCCGATGCCGGAATCGCCGTGGCCGCGCAGATCGGGCAGCACAACGCGATACCGCGTGGCTAGAGCCTCAGCCACCGGCATCCAGAATTCATGAGTAACAGGAAAAGGATGCAACAGGACCAGGGGCGGGCCGTCGCCGAGTACCCGGTAAACGATTTCGGCGTCATCGCTCTGGATGAGCCTAGGGGGGATGCGCTGCATGCTGGCGATTAGATCACAAATGCCGCTTCTCGCGTCCGGCTTGCCATCTTGACAAGGTCAGAGGCTCAGCGAGGGATTAGTATGGGTTCGTTACCTGTTGCGCAGCCCTCGGTGCCGGCAGCAGTAGCGGCTCCTCGGGCATCACAATCCACGCGATGATGTAGGGGATGAAACCGATGCAGGTCATGACCGCGGTGATCAGCCACACCACTCGCACGACGGTGACGTCAATATCGAAGTACTCGGAGAACCCTAGGCAAACGCCCGCGACCTTGCGCCCCAGGCGCGGACGCACCAGCCTCGTTCGGGCCAGCGAAGCCCCGACGCGAACCCCGCAGTAGGCGCAAACCGCAGCATCGTCCTGAATCAGTTTTCCGCAGTAGTTGCAATACATAGTTCGGCCCTCCCTCGGCTATACGCAATTGCAGGCCGAAAGTTCCATTTAGCTGCATAGCACGTCCCGGGCGAGTACAGCATTACGACTCAAGCACGGACAGCCGCCTTCGGCGGTCCAGTCGAGAAGCTCGACTGGCGCCGTCCTCGATCCGAACGGCCCCATCCGGAACGCCAACTTACCGGAAGTTCCTTGCTGCGCTTGGCGGGACAGCCGAGGGGGCCGTCCCCACCGCAGCATTCCGTAGCCAGAATCATGGTCGATGTTTGCGAAGGAAATCAATCTCTGTGATTCCCTTCCCGTCCCCTATCACTCCCGGTACGCCTCTTTAATGTAGTGACGCGCCTGGTCCGCGGGGCCCGTGTTGGCGTTTCCGGCCAGCACGGTTTGATACTTTTTCATAGCCAGGTCACGCTTCTGCAGCAAGTCGTACATTTCTCCGGCAGCCAGGTTCGCTCTTTGCAGAACATCGGGATCGGGATTCGGAGCTTCGTTTACCAGTTCATACGCGGCGGACGCAGCGGCAAAATTCTTCTCGCCCCGTAATAGCTCTCCCAACCCCCATGCTGCCAGTTCGTAATGCAGGGTACCGTATTTCCCTTCCCGACCGTTTTGCCAAACTTTGCGATACACAGCCTCGGACTCAGGCAAATGCCCGGCAGCCCGCTCGAGATTCGCCACTTCGGTCAAGAATAAGTGATTCCTCGGATATTTTCCCGATAGTTCGTTCATGTAGCCGAGCGCCTCGTCATACTGGTGCTCGCGCCGCAGAAACAAAGTCAGTACCACCTTTGCGTCGAGCGCGTTTTCACCCTCGCTGTTGGCCACATCACGAAGATAGGCGAGGCCCTTTTCGCTCGATCCGCTCAGCCCGGCCAGAGCCGCAGCCACTTTCACGCTCCAGGGCAGGTGACTGATCACGTAGTTGTGGGTTCCCACGACCAGCTTCGCGTCCAAGTAGTTGGGATCGATTTCGAGCACGCGTTCATGGTCGTGGCGCGCCCCCACCGCGTTGCGCAGGGCCGAAAACCATGCCCGCTCTACCAGCCCGGTATAGACGGAGAACTCGGCGCGGGTAACCCCGCGACAATAGAGAATGTCCACGTCTTTCGGTTTCGCCTTGAGTTGCTGGTCTTCCAGCGTCTCGGCCCGCCGAACCAGTTCCTTGATGCGTTCCTTCACTTCCGGCCTGGTCGGGCGGGGAGTCCGGCCGATAAAGCTGTCGTTGGAGTAATCCCCGGTATTCATCGCCCCGGTATCATAAAGGTCGTGCATCAGCACCGCGGTAAGCAAATGGTTCACCGCGAAGGGATCGTTCGGATGCCTCTCCAGGATCTTTTCGAACTCCTGCGTCGCGCGATCGAAGTCCATGTTATAGAAGTGATCGAAAGCAGCTTCGGACTGGGGATCGCGCGTCATGCCGTGGCCAGCGTCCGCGGCGCGGTGCGACTGACCCACGGCGGGCAGGCAGGATGCGATCAGCAGGCAAAGCAAAACCACCGACTCTTCAGCGCTCAGCTTCATCGAGGAATTTCTGGTTTGTAGCGTCACGGGCTGCTGCTTGCTTACGCCCAGTCTAAACGAACGGACCGAGATATTCTTCTCTAGGTCGCTGCGATTCGGAACCCAGCCCTGACGAACCCGATCTCGTGACCCAGCCTCCGAACCCAGCCCCCGAACCAGGAACGTCATCCAGGTACCGTAAACGCTACGTCTTCTTCAAGGCAGTTGTCCCTATAATTGCGCTTCTTCAGAAGGTTTTGTTTGGCTGCGGTAAGTCCTTGGGCTTTCGTAACCGGTTCATCTTTACGCTGCGTCGCGCGTAATTATTGCTTGCCGTGGCGCCTTCCCTGCTATTTCAGGAATTGCAAGTATTTGTGATAGTGGCATTTAGTCTCAGGATAACTTTGGTGGTTGGAATGCGATTGCAGCCGTAAGGATTTCGTAAAGGTTCCCACTATGTCGGAAGTAGTGCAAGACACTCCGCAGGAATTCTGGCAGCCGCCCTCCCCGGTGCTGGCAAATGAAGTCGTCTTACGGGAGGCCGTCCTCTGCATGGCCGAGGTCTGCCCACGCTGTAGGACCGAGTTTTTGCTAGGTTCCGGCTTTTGCCACTCCTGCGGCGGGCGCCGTCCTGAAGCCAACCATGGCGTCGCCAAGGGAGACGGCGGCAGGTTGGTTGGACTTTGGGCACAGCGACTCGATCGAGTCGGTTCGCTGGCTGCGGAATTCTCCTGGAGCAAAATCCAATTCCCTTCCTGGCTGCACTACCTCCACTTCCACGAGATCAAAAACTGGATCGGCCTTACCACGGCGTCGCTTGTCGCTTTTGTGCTCGGAATAGGCTGCGTCGCCGGAGCATTGCTGGTCGGTCTGCTCACGGCAAGGAACTTTGTGGACTGGCAGGCCATTCAATTTTACCGCGCGGAATGGCTGTTAGCGGCAACTGCCTCCTTTGTGGCGGGAATACTGCTGAAGAAATCTTCCAGTCGCGACCGCGACTAGCGCCGCTTAGGTTTCGCTTCCCGTCCCTGCAGCGCGCCTCTGCTGACTCATTCGATAGAGGTGGTGAATCGGCCCGACTCCCCGCCCCAAGGGGTGCCCGAAGGAGATTGCGGCGGTGACATAGGTCTTCGCCAGCAGGGCAGCTTCCGCCAAACCTCGATCGAGAGCCAGGTGACAGGCCATGGCAGTCGAGAAGGCGCACCCCGTGCCATGAGTTGAGCGGGAACGTTGGCGCTCGGCCCTGAATATTTCCTGCTCAATCCCCCCCTTGGTCTTGAAACTTAGGAGATCGATAGCCTTCTCGAGGTGCCCTCCAGTAATCACGACGGCACTGGCGCCCATCTCGTGCAGCTTGGCGGATGCGACTTTCATTTCGTCCAGATCCCTAACCTGAATCCCTGCGATCACCGCCGCTTCGTCGATGTTGGGCGTCACCACATCGGCCAGGGGAATCAGCCTCTCGACCAGCAACTTCACTCCCGCAGCATCCAGCAATTCTGTACCGGAAGAGGACTTCAGGATCGGGTCTAGCACAATATTGGGCAGCCGCGCTTTGCCTGGCTGGCCTGCGGAGCGGTTCCCGCCCTGGCCGCCAACCCGACCGGAAAGAAAGTCCGCCACCGCCTTGACCACCTTTCCTGATCCCAACATTCCGATGTGGACGGCGGCAATATCGAGGTCCGCGGCAAGTTCTTCGAGGGTCTCTGAGAGTAAGGCAGGGTCTACCATCTCAACCCTCTTCACTCCGGTCGTTGACTGGACCGTCATCGCGGTGATGCACGCCACCCCATAACAGGCGTGGGCGGCAATCGTCTTAATATCGGCGGTCACGCCTGCCCCGGAGGAGGGATCGAACCCCGCGATCGTGAGTACGATTGGTGGTTTTTCGGGCATGGCCCCCAGTTCCGCTGAGTCCGATAGTAACGCGCTCCCGGGCTTAGCGTCTCACCATGCCCAGGATCCAAGTTACCTTTGGGGGCCTGCCTGTGGAAAAATCCTGAGCCCGGTCCCCTTGCAAGTACATGATTTAACGTAGTTTAGAAAGAAGATAACTGTAAGCCATTGATTCCAGTGGGCTTGTAAATTCTACTCTCTTCTCCCTTCTGGGCCATTTACCTTTTAGTACATGCGTAAGCTTCCGACAACAAAGGCGCTTAACGGCATCTGCCTATATTTACAATAGGTTACGTGAGATATCTATTACTACGACGTTATCCATCTACCCCCCAATTCGTATTGACAGGGGTTTGGCACGCCGCTAGCATCAACAAACTGTGAGTAAGAAAGCCTTAAGGCCAAAGGCACTTTTGAGTATGCGAGGAGAACTGAATGCGACGATATTTAGCTCATGGAATGGCGATTGTTTTCTTGATCGTCTGCCTGGGAGCGGCTCAGGGACCGAACATCTCGGAGGCGACAGCGGCTCCAGGTCCACAGCAAGCGAGTCCTGAAGTCCGCAAACCGCCTAAGACGAAACCGTATCAAGTGGGGACCGCGTCTTGGTATGGCCATATCTTCGATGGCAAACCGACCGCCAGCGGCGAACCCTATGATATGTACGACATGACCGCCGCACACTTGAAGCTTCCCATGGGAAGCTACGTGCGAGTCACCAATCTGCGCAATGGCCGGGCGGTTGTGGTCCGAGTCAATGACCGCGGGCCGATCGTTCCGGGTCGAATCATCGATCTGTCCTATGGAGCGGCTCAGGCGCTGCAATTCAAGCAGCGTGGTCTACAACGCGTCCGCTTGGATCTGGTGAACCCCCGCGATCTGAAGCCAGATTATCAAACGGTTGCCTATAACCACCCCCCTCTGGCGAAACTCCCCTAGAGCCTCTACACTGATTGGGATGCCTGCAACTTTACCCAGCATCCCAAACCCTGGCCTGAGCTTCAGCGGCCATGATTCCGATCACGATAATCCGCGCCAGCGGCTCATCGTCGCACTGGACGTTTCCACCACCGCCGCCGCGCAGAAAATCGTGGCGGCGGTGGGAGACTCTGTTCTGACCTATAAAGTCGGCATGCAGCTCTATACCGCCGAGGGTCCGCAGATCGTGCGCGATCTGGTCGCTTCAAGACGCCGGGTCTTTCTCGACCTGAAATACCACGATATTCCCAACACGGTTGGGGCAGCGGTTGCCGAAGCGGCTAAGCTCGGGGTCAGCATGCTAACTGTGCATTCCTCTGGCGGAAGCAGAATGTTGCGGGCTGCGGTTGAAGCAGCCAAGGCACGTCCGGACCTGATGGTCCTCGCCGTCACTGTGCTGACCAGCCTGGACGGAAACGACCTGGAAAAAATCGGCATTCCGGGCACGGTCGAGGACAGTGTCGTGCGCCTTGCCGGCATGGCCCTGGACAACGGTTGCCAGGGCGTGGTGGCGTCTGCCCGCGAGGTCCGCTCCTTGCGCGCCCAGTTCGGGACCGCTTTCGCGATCGTGACCCCGGGCATACGCTCACCCGGCAGTAGCGTCGCCGATCAAGTCCGGGTCGTCACTCCCGCCGAAGCCATCGCCTCCGGCGCCAGCCACATTGTGGTGGGCCGCCCTATCACCGAAGCCGCCGACCCAGCCGCCGAAGCCCAGGCGATCCTAGGCCAGATCCGCTCTTAGGACTTCACAGCAATCCTGCAGCGGACGGTCCTGGTATTCCTTCATGCCTATGACGGTCGTATGAAACAGAAGACATCCATCACACTCTCGCCCGAGGGCTTGACCGGAAGCAACCGCCTGGCAGGAGCAAAACGTGCACCATCCGCCTTCATCGAAGATATCCTGCTTCAATCGTTACGGGAGCGGCCGCGCGCAACCAGGCGCGCGCGATATCGAACTCATCAATCGACCCGCGGAAAGGCTAAACCGCGACGCCGAAGATGGTCTAAATATCGAAGATCAGGCGCGAGGCGAGGGGTAGGTGAAGTTTTCACGACCATAAAGCGGCGAGTCGGAGGAAGCGCTGAAAGGTCGCCCTAGCGCGATCAGCGGCGGCACAAATCCCCCAGGAACGATTGAGAAGGGGAAAAGGGGCGCGAAGAACTTCCTCAGCCCGAAAGTTCCTATAGCTTTTCGAAGAACTCGCACGCCGAACATGAGATGTAAACCCCGCCCGGAACGCCGCGTTCGCGGTCTTTCACTCGCTTGACGATGCGCGTGGCCTTGCCGCATTTGGGGCAATCCGTGCTCTTGGTAGTGTCCATGACCTTCTTGCGGTCTGCTGTTTTTGCGATCTTAGCGCCTACTGCCATGGTTGATATCTCCTGATCTGTTCAATAGATTTGCGCAGCCCAATCCGCTTGATTCGCGACCGGTAGAGGAAATGTCTCCGAAGACCTGACCCGGAACGGCGGGGATCCACGCTGGAAGACTCGGAAGCAGCGTCTCAATACAGCGTCTCAACACTCTTCCGTCGCTCCTAATTTTACAGTAATGTGTGCCCCCTGTCTTGCAGACAGATTTCTTGGCCCGTCGAGGATGACGCGCCCTCGGCCCCATCCGGAAGACGATTCTGTCTACGATCCTCGCGCCTGGATCGGTGCTCGTTCTCGATCCGTGCTGGATACTGGATGGTTTTCCGAGGCCGGCGAGCAGCCCGCAGACGTGGCATGGCGTTCTAACGATGCTGGGATCGGCGATCGACTTCCGCTTGGCTGCCTGGGAGTTCGCCGTCCGTGGACTTGGCACTCCCGCGGCCATCGCTCCCACAAACTTTCTGGTCACCGACAGCCCTCAACCGCTACGTCCGCAACCCCATGTACACCGGCGTCTTCGGTGTCTTCACTTGGCGAGGCAGCAACCTTCCACTGCATGCGACTCCGGGGCTATGCCGCATTCCTCTGCATTGCGGTACAACGGTTTGTCGTCTGCTACGAAGAACCCACGCTCCGCCGCCAGTTCGGCGATTCGTACCAGCCATATCGCCGCTCCGTCCCGCGCTGGATGCGGCGGCTCTAACTCAGCATCGAGAGTAGGAACGGCCACAGAATCTAGGGATTCGCGGCCCGCTGCTGAGGCGAGCTGAAATTACCGAATTCCAACTCCTGCGCCTGCCCCGAAGAGGTGCCGGGTTTGGTTTCGATCCATTGCACCCACCGCGAGAACGGTCGATTCTCGCCCTGGCGATATTTGTCTCTTACCGTAACCCTGATTTTGGAACCTTGCTTGAGTTCCTCGGTCCAGCGCGACTCCAGATCGTGATAACTCCCTCCATGGCCCTGAAATGCCGGTTGCAGCGCCTTGGGCGCGAAGGTGTTCATGTTGGCATTCTGCAGGCCCAGATTGCGCACATCGCCGGGTGCTCCAAATTGAATGCCGATCAGGTGCCCCGCGTGGTCACCCGTACCGCCCGACATGGCGGTCTGCGCGGCCACAATGCGATGTTTCACTACGGTGCCGGGAACCCCCAGTTCGCCGCAGCCTTCTTTGTAGGAAAAGTTGCCTTGGGTCCATTGCCGGAACACAAATTGGGCGCTGATGTCGGTTAATGTCATGGATCCCCCTTTACCATCGCGAATCGTAGCACGAGTGAAACCTCAAGATACAGATACCAGAAGAGGCGAAAGGAGGCGCGTCCGGGGGCGCCGACAGTCACTTCGAACCGTCGTTGACCACGCTCCCTCACCCCTGCTACCGTCATATGTTTGCCCTCCGATGTGCGCCCGATAGGCGGCAAACTGCTTTCGCTTTAATTTCGAGCCCCCAATTCATCAGGAGATCATCATGCCTGCCATCAAATTCCGCGGCGTCGATTTCATCCAATACGATGCCCTGCTGACCGACGAAGAGCGCCTCGTTCGCGATACCACGCGGCAGTTTATCGAAGACAACTTGATCCCCATTATCGAGGAATGCAACCGCGCCGGCCGCTTTCCTCGTGAACTGGTCAAGCCCATGGCCGATCTGGGCTTTTTCGGCGCGTCTTTGAAAGGCTACGGCTGCGCCGGCATGGGCAACGTGGAATACGGCCTGATGACGCAGGAACTTGAGCGCGGCGACTCGGGCGTCCGCAGTTTCGTGAGCGTGCAATCCGGACTTTGCATGTATCCCATTTACGAGTTCGGGAGCGACGAACAGAAGCAGACCTGGCTGCCTGCGATGCAGCAGGGAGAAAAGCTCGGCTGCTTCGGCCTGACCGAACCCGACTTCGGCTCGAACCCCGGCGGCATGCGCACCCGGGCCAAAAAAGTCGGCACCGAATACGTGATTAATGGCGAAAAAATGTGGATCACCTCCGGCACCATCGCCGATGTCGCCATCATCTGGGCCAAAGTCGAAAACGAGAACGATCGCATTCGCGGCTTCCTGGTCGAAACCGACCGCCCCGGCTTCAAAGCCGACGACATCCATGGCAAGTGGTCGTTGCGCGCCTCGGTCACATCCGGTCTGTCGCTGCAGGACGTGCATGTCCCTGAATCAAACCTGCTGGCGAAAACCGGCGGCCTGAAGTCCCCACTGATGTGTCTGAACCAGGCCCGCTATGGCATCGCTTGGGGAGCGCTCGGCGCCGCCATGGCCTGCTACGACTGCGCGCTGCAATATTCCCTGCTGCGCAAGCAATGGCGCGATCAGCCCATCGCTTCCCACCAACTTGTGCAAAACAAGCTTACCTGGATGATCAGCGAAATCACCAAAGCGCAGTTGCTGGTGTTGCAGGTCGGCCGCCTGAAAGATGCCGGAAAGGTCGAACCTCAACACATCTCCATGGCGAAGCGCAACAATGTATGGATGGCGCTCGAGTGCGCCCGCCTGTCGCGCGACATTCTCGGCGCCAACGGAGTGGCCGACGACTATCCCATCATGCGTCACATGATGAATCTGGAGTCGGTAAAAACTTACGAAGGCACCCATGACGTGCATTCATTGATTATCGGCCAGAGCATCACCGGCATCGACGCCTTCTGAGGTCAGCATTCTGAACTAGCCAGGGGAAATTGCCAGGCTGGTCCTCGAAAATCTGCCAACCTTAGTTGGGCGATGAGCGGCGCGGCAGGTGGACCATTTTCAGCCCTAAACGCAAACGGAACGCCGAGCCTATCCGCAGGCGAAGCCGTCGTTTTAAGGTGTCGCCGGAAGTGTTTTTCGGATGCGAGTGAGCCGTGCGGATACAGTTCCGATGACTCCAGGGAAAAAACGGCGAGTCGCAACTGCAGTGGGCTTCCTCTCCGGCGTGCTGGCCTCGCTCGATGCCTTGGACAACGCCAGAATCTTCTGGCCTCCGGATGCGGTCTGGGCAGCGCTACAACCTCCGCAGCGCCTCGAACTTGGCGGCGGACTCACGCTGATCGTGGTCACAGTACTGACTTCAGCGTTGCGCCGTCGAGATTAACAATTATCAACCGTACATCTCTTCCAGCAACTCGTACGCCCGCCGCAAATGCGGAACCACGATGCTTCCTCCCACCACCAGAGCCACGGTGAGCGATTCTTCCTGCTCGGATCGAGTTACACCCAGCCGGTAAGCCTGGATGGCATGGTAGAAGATGCAGTCGTCGCAGCGCAGACACGCCGACGCCACCAGTCCCATCAACTCTTTGGTCTTGGCCGGCAGCGTGCCTTCCAGGTAAGCGTTGTGATCGATGTTATAGAAACGCTTGACCAGAAAATTATTCGCCTTGTCGACGTTGGCATTGAGCCGCGCCCGGGTTTCGATGAACCGGCGCGCCGTCTCGCTTTTATCGGCGACGTATTTTTCCGTAAAAAGGTAGGTCGGCTCTTTCCGTTCCGGGCGTTCTGGGGCAGAACGATCAGATTGAGAGCGTTCCGCCGTCGCGGAATGTTCGCTGGTGGTTGTGCTCATCGGCAAATGTTAGCAGACGGCGCGCTTCCTAGCGTCGGGGAAATCCCGTAGGAATCAAGCTGTGGGCCTGTCTCGCGGCGGTTCTATGGCGAGGAATTCTTCCGCGAAGCGCCGCGCGTAATCGTCGAGCAACTTCGGAATGCGCTGCGCATCCGCCGACCGCAGCACCAGGCCGGCATGATGATGTCTTTTAATCCGCAGGTACACTTCCCCATCGTCGTAGCCAGAAGTATCCGGCTCTTGCTGCCGCGCCAGCGAAAGAATCACGCCCGCATATTCTTCGCGCACGGATGGCAACGTGTAGCCGCCATCCTGGCCGGCGATTTCGATGCGCGACCACTCCCGCCATAGATTGATTCCAGTCGCGGCCTCCACCATTTCATGGATATACGCACCTCCCACGCGCGCCCCGCATTCGAGAAAATAGAAATGGCCATCCGCCTGCGCCTGGATGAATTCCGCATGCGCGACTCCGCGAACTAATCCCAGGGCCGCGATCAGTTCGCGATTCATCGACCGCAGCCGGGAGTCCTCCTCGCCTCCGCGGGGCACGGTAAATGTCGTGAAGATCCCGCCGCCTTGCGCCACGTTCATCGGAGGCTTGCCATACTTGCTGACATTGGCGAAGACGACTTCGTTCTCTGACACCACCGAATCCACGTGATAAACGTCGCCGGGGAGAAACTTCTCCAGTAGATAGGAAGACTGTCGGTCACCCAAGGGTTCGAGCACAGGCCATAATTCTTCCGCCGTGTGAATCTTTCTGATTCCGATCGCCGACGCTTCCTGTCGCGGCTTCAGCACCCACGGGCCTGGCACATGCTCCATGTAATAACGAATATCCCCATGATTCACGACCGGCACAAAATCCGGCACACGAACATTGCGATCGAGCGCTCGCATGCGCATGGCCAGTTTGTCGCGGAAATAGCGCAGGGTCGTCAGCCCCATCCCCGGGATGCGCAGATGCTCGCGCAGAGTGGCGGCCGTTTCCATGTCGTATTCGTCGAGGGCAACAATGCGATCCAATTTATGGGTGCGAGCCAGATGGGTCACTGCCTTCACGATGTCGGCCAGTGCAATATTTTCAGGAAGGTAGAAGGTCTCCTCGAGACTTTCGCGCGGCCAGTCGGCATCGCGCAATTTTTCGGCAGTCAACAAAATCACGCGGCAGCCCTGGCGCTTGCACTCGCGCATGAATTCCTGTCCCTTTTCGTAGGCAGTGATGCACAGGACTGTCAGCGGGCGCGCGTCAGGCATGGACTCGGTTCCGGAATCAGGCATAGGAGGATACCATGACGAACTGGCCCGCGTGTATCCGCGAATACGACCAACAAAATCGATACTGCTGCTCGCAGCATTCCATTCCCGCCGCGCTTGCGTTATAGTCTCAACCCGGCGCGCGACCGCCGCATCATAAGGCGTCGGGAGACATCAAGAATGGGTACGCAGACTCGTGCAGAAGGCAAGGCCCGCACTTACGGGGAGAACATTGAGAGCGACCTGGCGTCGCGCTTCCTGCGGGTCGTGGAAGTGGCGGCCATCGCTTCCGCCCGCACTATGGGACAAGGCGAGCGCAAGCTCAGCGATCAGGTCGCCACCGAAGCCATGCGTAGAACCATGGATTCCATCCCCATGCGCGGCACCATCGTCATCGGCGAGGGCGAGCGCGACGAGGCCCCCATGCTCTACATTGGCGAGAAAGTCGGCGCGGAGTTTCCCGACGGAACGGAAGTTCCGGAGGTCGACATCGCCGTCGATCCCCTCGAAGGCACGAACCTGTGCGCCACTGGCGCCCCCGGTTCGATTACCGTGCTGGCAGCCTCCGAGCGCGGGGGCTTGCTCCACGCCCCAGACTGTTATATGGAGAAAATTGTCGTGGGACCGTCGTGCAAAGATGCGGTCGAACTCGATGCCCCCGTGGCCGACAATCTTAAAAATATTGCGAAGCGTCTGGATCGCGATGTGGAAGATCTGGTCGTGATGGTGCTGGAGCGCCCGCGTCATGACAAACTGATTGCCGCCATTCGCGCGGCCGGCGCCCGCATCCGCCTCATCGGCGACGGCGATCTTTCCGCTGGCATAGCCGCCGCCGTGATTGGCACCGGCGTCCACGCCGTGATGGGCTCAGGGGGAGCGCCAGAAGGCGTGATCACCGCCGCCGCCATTCGCTGCCTGAACGGATACATGCTGGGCCGCCTAGTCGTGAAGCCCGACCAGGAAGAACGTTTGGCTCGCATGGGCATCAAAGATAAGAACCGCATCTACGAAGCGGAAGACCTCGCTCCCGGCAAGCAATTAATCTTCGCTGCCACCGGCGTCACTGACGGCGCCTTGATGAAGGGCGTCCGCTTCTTCGGCGAAGGCACGCGGACGTCTTCTGTGATCCTAACCTTGCGAACCGGCAAGGTCCGCTTCGTGGAGAGCATCCATCTGGAGAAGGGGCCGGATGTGAAGGTCAGGTTCTCGTAAAACGCCTGGGCGTTTATTCGAAGCGAAGCAGAAATTATCGGAACTCGTAGAGCGGGCAAGCGCGGGCGCGCGCATCGGAATCACGCGCGCAGAAAGCTCGCCGCTTTTACCGCGCACATCCGGCAAAGCTTTCCGAGCGTGCTCGCCCAAGGCCGTTGATGATAGCCTACCGTCCCTCCCAGTGCAGCGTGTCATGAACCCCGCCCCGCGAGTTTCATCCCACAGCCTACGAGGCCGAATCTCTCGATACAGCGCGGACCCGCCAACTGCCACTGGCAACGCTGGATCGGCGCCTGGAAGAAGCCTCAATGCGGGTTGGGATCTCGACGCTCCGCTGACGACGTCCTATTTCAGATACTCCGAATCCTTCTTCAGTTCCTCCGGAATCGGCGGAAACGGCGGCCATTCCTGCGAGTATCCCTGGAGCAGAGGAGTCGCAACTTCGGACCGCAGCGTCCCGTCATGCACCGTGAACTTATGCTGGTGACCCGAAGAATATCCTTGCCAAAGGCAGACACTCGCGTACGCGCCATCTTTACGCAACACGTAATAGGTCATATCAACGAAACGCAGTTTGTCCATGTCGCCGTTGTAATTGCGCACGATCCGCTTTAGAGCATCCATACCCGCTTCCTGCGGAGACATGCCATGACGCATATTCTCCACAATCGTGTGTGCGCCCGCGACCTTGATGTTCTCTTCCCCGGCTCCGGTAGCTCCGGCGGACCCCACATCTTGATCGGTGTAGCAACCCGCACCGATGATGGGCGAATCGCCGCACCGGCCGGGCAGTTTGAAGGCCAACCCGCTGGTCGTTGTGATGCCCGACATCTCGCCCTTCTCATTCAGCACGGAGCAGTGGATCGTCCCCGTGGGCGGAAATAGAACTCGCCGCACTGCCGCGAGCTGAAACTCCGGCTCAATTCCCAGATCGGCAGCGCGCTGCTGCAATTCCTCAATACGTTCCCGCCAAACCTCCGCTTGCGGTTTCGACTCGGGGGTGGGCGGATGCCAGCGAGGATCTGCAATCCCCGGCCCCCACCAGTCGCGGTCGGAATTGAATTGCTTCCACAGCAACCAGATTTTGCGAGAGTGTTCGGTCAGCAGGTTCTCGCGCGGAAAGCCCATCGCCACTGCAAATCGTTCCGCACCTTCGCCCACCAGCATTACGTGGCCGGTGTGTTCCATTACCGCTTTGCCGACCATCGACACATTCTTGATGTTGCGCACTGCGCCCACCGAACCCGCACGCCGCGTAGGTCCGTGCATACAACAAGAATCCAACTCGACCACGCCTTCCTCATTGGGCAAACCGCCCAAGCCGACCGAATCGTCATTGGGGTCATCCTCGGGACCCTTGACCACTCGAATGCCCGCCTCCAGCGTGTCGCCGCCGCCCTTGAGGAAGGCATACGCCGCTTCCACATAGGCGTAGCCGTTGTTTGCGCAAATGATGACGGGGCGCTTTGCGCTGTCCGGTTGAGAGGCGTGGCCCGGTTGCGCATTCTGAGCGAGCACTCCGGGAATCTCAGCTTGCACTCCTACTCCGGCAGCGACCGCTCCCAGCACGGACGTCTTCACGAAATCACGGCGCGAAAATACCACGAATCCTCCTGATCGTTGCTGACAACGAAATCTGTCTGACGACGGCGGATGAAAACTTCCAGGCGAGCGGGAAGCATACCACGAGGGGTGTCGGGATTCACCTCAGCGGAGAGCAACAAATAGCAGATCAATCCCGCCCCTTGGGCTTTCAACGAAATCCGGCCTAGATCGACGTCGTCCTGCCCGGAGCCGCGCTTTAGGCACCCGAAAGGATCTCGCGGGCGGGCGAACAAAACCGCGCCGAAGCCTGATTCGTTCGTCAGCGATCGAGTCGCGATGCAAAAATATAGAGGTGGAACCACCGGGGCGGATCCACCGATGCCGCATCCTCACCGGCTGGCAAACCTCCGCAGCCGCCCGGGATATGCGGCGCCCGCCTTTCCCAATTGATCCGCGACGGGGGTGGAAATAGGCTGCACATTTTCGGAACGGAAACGCAGCAGCGCGGCGATATTGCCGACTTTATCGAATTCCGGATCATCCTTCACGTAGAACGTCTCGATTTCGCGGCGAATAACCCAGGGAAGGATGGCCTCGCCGACATCGACAACTTCCTGCGTGGCCCGGCCACAAGCTGGACAGGAGCTGACGAGGTGGGCGTCGATGTGTCCGCATCCGGAACATTCGACCGCATGCGCCTGAAGGTTTTCTCCCATCAACAGCGTCTGCACTTCTCCCAGTTCCAACGAGCGCAAGACGCGGCGCAGTCCGGTAACCCCGCGCCGATTGCTCCGTGCCTGGCTCAGCGCAAGTCCGACCAGTTCGCGGCGGCGGTCGCTCTGCCAGCGCTCCGAAATCTGTTGCGCGTGGCTGCGGATCCCGTCTCGACTGATGTGGCCCACGTCCGCATGGAAGCGGCCAATGAGCGCCTGACTGACAGAGGAATGCAGTTGCGGCTCCAGCAGCGAAAGATGAGCATCCTGGCAGGCCAGAATCCATTTCTCGAACACACCCTTTTCCAACCACGCTTTCAGCGACTCTCCCACGTTTTTGAAGTGCTGGCGCGCCTCGTCTTCCGCCCGGCGCTGGGCGTGGCCTCCGTCATATCCAGCAAACCCGTCGCTGCGGCCTCTGCGAGGCAGCGGATGGAATAAGTCTTCGCGCTCGGTCAACTCCCCCAGCCGAAGGTCGAAGATGCGAACCCGGTGCCGATCGACCAGCACCACACCCACCAGCGGGAGCGCCCCCAGCAGATGCGCAATCGGCTTGAGATGGAAATGGCGATCGACGAAAAGCTGCGTGCTCGGCAGGCTGGCGGGTACATCATATTCGCGCCAGATGTTTTGGGCGGCGCAGGCGAACACGGCCTTGCCGTGGGTCTTGTTGCTGCGCCATTCGTCCGACTGGCGCAAGATACGATCCATATCGGCGCGGGCGCCGTCTTTCTTGCCTTCGCCCTGCAGGCTGCGAAGGGCTTCGCGCGCCAGGTCCTTGATGAGAATCATGTCTTCTTTGTGGGCTTTGTTGCGTGGCGCGGATGGTTGAAAATAAAAGCTGACGGCGCAGGATTCTTTATCTTGAAATTCAGCTAATTCTCGGATTTGTTCGCGGGTAATACTCATGGACAATCTCCCCAAGATTTGAGTTCGTTTAAGCCGCGCCGGTCGGAGCGAACCGGCCGGGAAACTGCTTGGCCAGTCCGGGCGTTTTGCGTAAGTGATCGCGGGCGGCGGAAACATAGGCGAGTACGCTCTCGGCTGGCAGGCCCGTGATCGCCACGATCTCGTCCACCGTGAAACCTTCGACCGCGTGCAGAATGAAGGCTTCGCGCGGGCCCGAGCCCAGATCTCGCAGCGCCGAGGCGATCAGGCGCAACAACTCATCCGAGGCGAGGATCTGCTCCGGCGTGGCTACGCGTGCATCCGGAATCACCGTCGCCCCCGTGATGGATTCGTCCGGCTGATGAAACTGCAGTCCCGGCTCATCGCTGGCCTTCACGTTGGGCCGGCGGGCGGAATCTTCCAAAGGGCTGGCGTGACCGTTGCTCTCTTCGGTGCGTGAGAGTTTGTCGAGAGCTCGCAACGCCAGATGGTACAACCAGGGCTCAAGCGCCAGCTTTTCCGGCTTCTGCTGACCGTCACCCAGAGCAGCGGCGATGGTTTCATCAATGACTTCTTCCTTCGACAGGCTGTCCGCGGCGATCGATTCCTGGGCTTCGCGGAAGTAGATTTCACGCTCCACAAACCGTTCGAGTCGCGAAAGGTTGACATTCACGTAGGAGCGAATGTCGTCGCCGGAAATTGTTGGCGCAAATACGGCGGCCAAAGTCTGCTCGAACGGCACTTCGCGCACTCCAGCACTGGGCCGGGCGCTGTCGCCGCGCTTCCCACGCTTCCATTTGTGCGACGCGCGCAGAATTTCCTTGTGCTTGTTGACCTGCTGCAGCAGATCCTCAAACCCGCCCTTCACCGCAGCCGCGGCCGTCGGAGCCGAGACCTGGACCGCCATTTGGCCCGAGGGCAAACGCAGGTTTAGCGAAACGCTTGTGCCCTCGCGGGCCGAAACTTCCTCCACCACTCCTTTCAGGTGGATGAGTTCGGGACGGAAAAGTTGCAGGCGTTTTTGCAGTCTTTCGATTTGATGTTGAATGTCTTTTTCTACGGCGGGAATTTTATGAAGACGGTAACTGAAGTGAACGTTCATAGCGCCTCGTCCTTGCTAACGAAGTGCGCAACCAAATGCTTACTTACGCCGATTGTACACCCGGTGAAAAAAGGAAAACGGAGAATTGCACTGCTTCTGCGAAACTAAGATGTTCGCTTGCGGGATTTCGTTGCAGCCTAACAATTTCTGCGACCCATGGTTTTGGGAAACATCGGTTTGCAGACTCCGGAATGGTCGCGATAAGATCCGGAACCATGACTTGGTTCAAGCTTCTAGCGCCGGCACTGCTCACCGCCGTTGCCTGCGCACAGGCTCCGTCTTCGAAAGAACTTGACAGCGTCCATCCGGACGCTCACGCGTTCTATCTCGATCTGCATCAGAACCCCGAACTGTCGGCGCATGAAACACACACTGCCACCAAGCTTGCCGCCCGCTGGCGCAGCTCCGGATATGACGTCACCGAGCAGGTGGGCGGCACCGGAGTAGTGGCCATACTCAAGAACGGACCGGGCCCGACCATCATGCTGCGCACCGAGCTGGATGCGCTCCCCGTCGAAGAAAAAACCGGTCTTCCCTACGCCAGCAAAGTGCGCGCCACAGATGACGCCGGTCGCGACGTTCCGGTGATGCACGCCTGCGGGCACGATCTGCACATGGCGGCAATTCTGGGTACGGCCGAGATCATGGCGCACAGCAAGAATACATGGCACGGAACGCTGCTCTTGATTGGCCAGCCCGCTGAGGAAACCATCGGCGGCGCGGAGGGCATGATACGCGACGGATTGTTCACCCGATTCCCCAAGCCGGATGTGGCGGTGGCTTTGCACGTGGGCAACGAACTGCCTGCGGGAATGGCCTCGATCACTCCCGGCGTCTACAACACCAATTCGGATTCCGTGCGCATCACGATTTACGGCAAAGGCGGGCATGGCTCCGCTCCGCACACCGCCATCGATCCCATCGTGATTGCGGCCCGTACCATTCTCGCGCTGCAGACGATTGTCTCCCGCGAAATCAAGCCGGGCGAAATGGCCGTGGTGACAGTCGGCTATATACAAGCCGGAACGAAAAACAACATCATTCCCGATCAGGCAGAAATGGGGCTGACGATACGCACATTCAAGCCGGAAGTGCGTACCCAAATCCTTGCCGCCATCCACCGCATCGCCCAGGCAGAGGCCGCTGCAGCCGGCGCTCCCCGCGAACCTAGGGTGGAACGGTACGAAGGCACGGACTTGGTTTACAACAATCCCGCACTGGCCGAGCGGCTCCGAGCGCCGCTTGAAGCCGCGCTCGGAAAAAACAAAGTTGTGACCGCCCAGCCGATCACCCCCTCGGAGGATTTCTCTTACTTCATCGAGCAGGGAGTGCCCGGTTTCTATTTCAGCCTGGGCGGAGCCGATCCCGAGAAGTTCGCGGCGGCGAAAGCGTCCGGAACCCAGCTGCCGTCCAATCATTCTCCACTGTTCGCGCCCGACCTCGATCCCGCGCTGCGCGCGGGAATCAGCGCCGAAGTTGCGGTGCTGCGGAACTTGCTGAATTCCTCGCCCGAGGAGTTGCACAAGTTAACTGCGGAATCAGCGTCCCGGTAAAACCTTTTCGAGCGGCTTTACGACGGCGGGTAATGCAAGTACAAATGGATTGACATTGGTCAGCTGCGACCGCGATTGGGGAAAGGGCAAGCCCAGCCGAGGCTTACACCGCGACCGTCACCGATGTCTCCGTCCGCGTTACCGGCCGGTAGAGAGTGTCGCGCTCGATGGGTTCGCGCCCGGCGGCGCGGATCAGCCGTTCCAGTTCTTCGCGGCGCATTCCTTGCGGAGTAGTCGCTCCCGCGTCATGGTAAATCTTTTCTTCAATCACCGTACCGTCCATGTCGTCGGCGCCAAAACGCAGCGAAATCTGCGCGATCTTGGCGGTCATCATCTGCCAGTACGACTTGATGTGCGGGAAGTTGTCGAGCACCAGCCGGCTGACCGCAATCTGTTTAATGTCGAGCATTCCGGTAGTTTTCGGCAGATGCTCGAGCGGCGTGTTGTCGGGATGGAAGGCCAACGGAATAAAAGTCTGGAAGCCGCCCGTTTCGTCCTGCAGCGCGCGCAAGCGCAAAAGATGATCCACGCGATCTTCGTCGTTCTCGACGTGCCCGTAGAGCATGGTCGCATTCGACTTGAGCCCAATCTGGTGCGCCAGCTTGGCGGTTTCCAGCCACTGGCTGCCGTCAATTTTGTGGTCGCAGATCATATGGCGCACGCGATCGGCAAAAATCTCCGCCCCGCCCCCAGGCAGCGAGTCCACCCCTGAAGCTTTCAGTTGTTCCAGGGTTTCACGAATCGATAGCTTGGCCCGCTTCGCCAAATAGGCTACCTCCACCATGGTGAAGGCCTTGAGATGCACTTGCGGAAAGCGTTGCTTCAGACCAGAACACAACTCCAGAAAATATTGAAATGGCAGATCGGGATGCAATCCGCCAACGATGTGGAACTCCGTGACCGCCTCCGAGTATCCCGCGGCCGCAGTCTCGAAAGCCTCTTCGAGGGCCATGGTGTAGGCACCGGGCGCATCCTTCTTTCGTCCAAAAGCGCACAGCCGGCACGCCGCCACGCACACATTCGTCGGATTGATGTGCCGGTTGACATTGAAATAAGTCCTGTCGCCGTGCATGCGCTCGCGCACCGAGTTCGCCATCCAGCCCACGGCGAGAATGTCGCCCGTGCGGTAGAGAGTAAGGGCATCGTCGGCATCGAGCCTCTCGCCGGCCAAGACTTTCTCACGAATCGGCTCAAGGCGCAGGTCATCGGTCTGGAAGGCGTGGGATGAGTGCGTGGCGGACATCCTCTTGATGATATCGCAGGACGATGCCAAAGACCACGATTCGCCAAGAGCGGAGGAGCGGCCATGAGTGGAGCCGATTCAGCAATGCTTAAGAAATCCGAGGATAAGAAGATTTCGGCGTATTCGCCGAGAATTCCCCGTCTACCCCTGGTTTGAAAACTGCATCTACTCAATAGACACAAATTCATTTGCGCGCCGTCTCGGAACTTGCAAACAAAGGAGATTGCCGATGAAAAACATTCTTCCCGCTACATTGCTGAGCGGAGCATTGCTCTGTGCTGCCTCGTTCGCCCAAAGCGCGCCCTCTGCCCAAACCCCGAGCGCTCCTCCGGCACAGCCAGAGGCGCAACCGGCCTCGCCGTCACCAGCGCAACAGCAAGCGCCGGAGGCGAATCCGGCTCCCGCTTCCACTGCAACGGGCACGAATCAGGGACAAACTTCTGCCACTCCGAGAATCGCCCCGGGAAGCGTGATCCCGGTTCAATTAGCCAAGACCATTGACGCCAAGAAGGCCAAGCCCGGGGACGAAGTTGTGGCCAAAGTCACCATGGATTTGAAGACCTCGAGCGGAGAAGTGGTGGTGCCTAAGGACACCAAGGTTGTGGGACACGTGACCGCGGCGCAGGCACGCAACAAGGAACAGAAGGAGTCTCAGGTCGGCATCGCTTTTGACCACGCCGTCTTGAAAGACGGAGACGTGTCGTTGCCGATGTCGATCCAGGCGGTCATTGCGCCTCCAACCAACGATAACAATGCGAATAACGCCGGCTCCCCGGCTCAAAGCGCCCCCGCCGGCGGCGGCAGCGCCACCTCATCCCCAATGGGCGCTGGACGCAGCGGCAGCACGGGCAGCGCAGGACAAACTCAGCCTTCGAATACGGCGCCAAACGCTGCTGGACCGGAAGGTACAAGTAACAACGCGCAGCAAGCAAGCGCGCGGCCGCAGATTACCGGGAACACGCAGGGAGTCGTAGGCATCTCAGATCTGAAGCTTGAACCCGCACAGACCACGGCACAAGGCTCGGTATTGAGCTCTGACAAAAATAACGTCAAGGTCGAAGGCGGCACATTTATGCTGCTGAAGGTGAACCCGTAAGCCAGAGCGGGCCAGCGCCGCGCGTCTGACTCGCGTAACGAGTTGTCGGCTCTTTAGGTACTCGCGGCGGCGGCCCGGGAGCGCACCGGCTGTGCCTGCTCCAGGGCAGCTGCCAGCCGACGCCAGAAAAAAACGGATGGAGCAATCGTGCCAACAATCATCGCCCAAGGCACTAGGGGCGAGATCCAGAACAGCCTGGTCGTGAAGCTGAGCAGTACCAGCCAAGTCAAGGTCGCAAACGTTCCGAACAGAAAGGCCGTTCGCCTCTCGCCGCTGCGGAGCGGCAGAAAATATGAGCACAGTGCCTGGACCATAAGCGAGAATGGGAACGCCACAACCAGGTCAATGAAGTAGTGCTCGCCCGTGCCCAAGGTGGCCAAGACGGTGAGCGCGACGAACAGCAGCGCGATGCCTCGTATCCAGCGCGGCAATCCTCTCGAGTTCCACCACACTAGCAGCACCCACGCCATGTGCAACGATGGGATCGCGTTGCGTGCACCCTTAATCACGACCGGCGCCACGTTCAACCGCATCGCGTCCGCAGTCGAGAGGGGATGAAAAGGAAAAGCTGCGCCAAACAAATGCACCGGACCGCAAGCCGGCAACATGTTATAGAACAGGACACCGAGCGGCCCCGTTACCAGAAATGCCAGCATCACTGCCAGCGCAGTTTCGCGTCTGCGGCGCAAACGAGCGGCATACACCAGGGCCAGCGGCAAAGGAAGCGCGATGTAGGTTACCAGGCAGGCAAACCGTACCCACGGGAACTTCCAGAACATTTGTCCCACAGCGAAACTGATTTGTACGCCCAGACTGCTATCAAAGGAATAGAGAAATAGATCAAATGTTTTCGGGTGAAGAGCCTCGGTAATATCGAGCAGCGTAGTCGCCGACCATTCCGAACCGACAAACAAAACCGCCGGCAGGAAGCCATAGAGCAGCAAGGCGCGGTCTTTCGCCTCAGCCCAGATGGTGTGAGCGCCCAAGGTCGCGAGGGCGGCCAACCCTGCAAACGAAAAGCCGGCCATGAGCCAGGGGCGAAAATGCATCACGCGGTAGTCGAGCACGGCCAAGCACAGTCCGCCTGCCAGAACCCAAAACAAATCCAACCAGGAGCGCCGGATCATCGCAAGTACAATCACGGCACTGGCCAGTGCCAGAGAAAGATACGCCGAGATCATGGAATCGTTATAAAAGTCGCGATTCAGAGCGAGCGCGAGGATCAGGGTGAAAAGGATCGTGGTTAAGCCGATCTTGATCACGACCCGGCGGTCGAGGCGCGTGTTTAACCTGGGAGGCTTCAAATGACTGGACCCTGAAGTGTACCGTGCGCAATAAATGACACGCACTCAGGAGTTTAGGAGGTCCTTCCACCCAAGGCAACGCGCTTTGCCGCCGCGGAGGTTACAACGGTAATCCGATGGAGGGGTGCGAGCCGACAGACCAGATACGGATTTCGAACGATTGCCGAACCGGGATCGGAGTCTGGATTCCCACGGGTGCCCATGGAGACGGCATCAGCCGGCTCCCGAAACTCCCGAAGCGCTAGGCGCAGGTCGGCGCGAATCCCTTATTTTCGCAGCAGCAGATCGCCCGCGACAAACACGAAGAACAGCACCGAAATGACGCCATTCATGGTGAAGAACGCGGCATTCAGTTTCGATAAATCGTCGGCCCGAACCAACGAATGTTCGTAGAGCAGCAGCAGGATCACAGCCCCCACACCACAGGCCGCCAACTTCCCCATCCCGAACACGATCAGCAGAGCGACCAGCAAGCCGATCATCACTCCATGAAAACCCCGCGCGATCCGTAGCGCAGCGCGAATCCCGACATATCGCGGAATGGAATGCAGCCCGCTCTGGCGGTCGAAATCGAAGTCCTGACAAGCATACAGAACGTCGAAGCCTCCCACCCAGAAAGTTACTGCAGCGGTGAGCAGCAGGATTCGCGGATCCAGCGAACCCCGCACCGCGATCCAAGCCGCCGAAGGCGCCATGCCGAGCGCGAATCCGAGCACCAGATGCGACCAGCGTGTCACTCGCTTCGTGTAAGAGTAAAGCAGCAACACAGCCAGCGCGACTGGAGCAAGCTCCAAAGCGAGCCGATTCAGTTGGCTCGCGGCAAGAATGAAAATGGCGCTGGAGATGACTACAAAGGTAGCCACAAAAGCGGGCGTAAGATGTCCTGCCGGCAAGGCTCGAGTGCGGGTTCGCGGATTCGCGGCGTCGATGGCCGCGTCCGCCCAGCGGTTGAAAGCCATTGCCGCGGACCGCGCCGCGATCATGGCAACCACGATCCATATCAGTTGATGCGCCGAAGGCAGTCCTCCCGCCGCGAGCATAGCTCCGCACAGCGCAAATGGGAGCGCGAAAATGGAATGCTCCCACTTGATCATCTCCAGGGTTAGGCGCAAATTGTGCAGGACGGGCACGTCCAATTGTAATGCAAGGATTGAACCAAGGTTTAAGGTCTTGGGCCTGAGGTGGGTCTTGAGTCTCCTTGAGTCTCCCCCGCCGCGAACGGCGGCAGGGGAAAGCCCGGCAGGGCGGAAAGAGCGAACGAATCGCGCAGGGACGGAACCGTTGCGGAACACATTCAAATTCTGGATGCCCCAGACCCAGCTAATCCCGGTTTCCCGAAACCAACGGCACAAAGCGGCACAATTCGCGCAATGCGGTTCGCGGCTGGCCCATCTCCACGTGGATCAACTGTAACTGTTGAGAATCAGATGGACCCACCGGGATAATCATTCGTCCGCCTTCCGCCAGTTGTTCGAGCAGCGCCGGCGGCACCTCGGGAGCGGCAGCAGAAACAATGATCGCATCGTAGCGCGAACCCTCCGCCAACCCCTGGCTTCCATCGCCCACGATCACTCTCACGTTGGTATAGCCCATGCGGCCGAGCAACTCTCGGGCCGCCTCCGCCAGCTCGGGATGGCGCTCCACCGAGAAAACCTGTGCCGCCAATACGCCGAGCAACGCGGTCAGATACCCAGATCCGGTGCCCACTTCGAGTACTTTGTCGCTGGGCGAAAGCGCCAAAGATTCCAACATCCGCGCCACCATGTAAGGTTGAGAAATCGTTTGGCCCTGGCCAATCGGCAAGGGGTGATCTTCATAGGCCTGATCCCGGTAACGTTCGGGCGCGAACTCGTGACGCGGCACACGCAACATGGCATCGAGCACCCGCTGGTCGCTGACGCCGCGCGCCCGCAGTTGGGAATCGACCATGCGCAGCCGCAGGTTCGAGAATGGAATGGTTTCGCCGGAGAAGGTCATGCAGCTTGGGAAATCTTCCCGTCAGAATTATTCTATTTCTTGCGCTGTCGAACGCGGACGTCGAAGCTGACCACGCCGTTTTGATCCCGCGTGCCCACCACCGAAACGTTGCGATTGATGTAGTATTCGCCCTGAATGATCTGCTGCGAACTCTGCGACACGTTTGTGCTGTAAGTAAGAGAAACGTTATTGGCGAATTGCTGCTCGATGGTGACCTGTGGGCCCCGCGCTGTGGGGTTGGTTTCCGTGGTCAACCCCTGTGGATCGATCTTGATGCGGCTGACTCCAAACAGCTTCTGCATGCGACTGCTCACCGACGAGTTGATCGCCTGGTTGATGATCAGGTTGGTCGCTTCGTCGGTGAACGCTTCCTGGCCCGATTGCTCCTGCAACTGCTCCGACTCTTCGCTGGTGCGGCCCAGCGCCAGCAGCGCGATGATGTCCGACTTGGGCAGAGGCGGCTCCGAGCGATAGTTGACCGCGAGGCGTTCGGGCGTCCCCGTGACCGTCACGTCGAGATCGTAATTGCGTACATGGGTCGTGGCCTGCAAGTTAACCTGGGGTTCGATCGCCACCGGATTCGCAAACGTAATATCACCGCGCTCCAGCCGGAATTTGATGCCGTTGAAGGTTGCGTCGCCTTCCAGGATGTCAGCGCGTCCCAGAACACTGGGACGCGCCACTGACCCGCGGAGATGTAGATCCGCATCGCCCGACAGGCGTGCCACCGCAGTCTTCATCTGCAGTTCGGGCGCGGTCGTTACCGCCACGTCGAGCTTCACGTTGTAGAGCGGCGAATTCGCCGGCGTAATCGCCGCCGACTGCCGGCTTCGCTCCAGGTACGAACCAAAATCAAAGCCCGGAGTCACCGCTAACTTCGTCACCAGGATGTTCCCGGAGATCAGCGACGCGGAGCGGCTTCCCACCCAATGCAATTCCTCCGTCGCCGTCGAACTCACGCCCGGCGGATAGCGCAGCCGCACTTCTTTCCCCACGGCGGTGAGATTGAAATTGAGCTGCCGGTTGTAGTGGGTGACATCGCCTTTCAGGTCCAGGGTGCCGCCGCCGGTCCGAGCCGTCAGTTGATCAATATGGAGGCGATCCCGCGTGAATGACAGAGTGCCGTTCATTTCGCTCAACCCGCTGGGCAATCCTGCATAATTGGCTGCGCCGTTCTTAACCTCGACGTTACCTTGCGGTAACGGTTCAATCAGCGTACCCCCCAGCGTCATATGGATCGTGGTTAGACCGGAGGCCGTCAGATCCGGTGCAATGATGCTGAGTAGCTTGAGGTCAACTTGCCCGTCGGCCGAGAGATCGAGTTCCCGCCCCCCCACGAAATGAATTGAACCGTGACCGACAACATCGGTTCCTTCCCCCACCAGATGCCCCGGTTGAATGTAAATGGTCTGGTCGGCATAGGTAAAAGGCATGGGACCCTGATTGTGCAGCTTGGCATATTCCACCTCGACCGCAACGTCGGTCGCGCTGCCGTCGAGGGTCCAGTTCCGCGGATGAAGCAGAGGCCCCTGCATCGTCACCCTGCCGCCAAACGCGGAGTGTCCGGTAAGTTGGTTGCCTAAATAGGCGCGCCACAGCGGATCGAGATCGACATGATCCAATTGCGCGGAGATGTTCGCGGGATAATCGCCGTTCATTCCCACGCTTCCCCCAATAGCAATCGTGCCGTGCGTAAACGCAGAGTGCCCGCTTAAGCGTAATTCGCCGTCCTTGGTCACGACCTCAAGATCCAGTCCGCCCTCGAGTTCATGATCGAACGTGAGATCGCTTAGGTGAACGGTCGCGTTAATAACAGAAACGCCCAGCGTGCCCGAACCCTGCAAGGTAAAGTCGGCGCGGCCTTCCATCGGCAGGGGATCTAGATGAATCTGGCGAACCCGGGATACGTCGAAATTTTTCCCGATCAGATCAAGCCGAAAGCCGCCGGTCGCCGGCGTATAGGCGGCGCTGCCGGAAACCGAGGCATTCTGATGGGTAAGATGAATATCGTTGAGAGCGGTCTCGTTGCCGGCAATCCGAAGATCCGCATCGAATTTCTCGATCGCTTCCCCATACGCCGACGCATTTGCCGCGTGAATGTGTCCTTGCGCCCGGGGATGCGCCCGCGTGCCTGTAATCTGAACCGTCACGTCCGCGGTCCCGGCAACGGGATAGGCGAACCCGGCCAGAACCGCCGTCGACGCCACGTCCACATTGTGCAGATTCACTCGAGCCGTGTAGGGGCTATCTTCGCCGAATTGGCTGTCCAGCAGTATGGCGCTGAACTCGAAGTCGGCGCTGGTGTCGCCGCGCCGCAGGCTGCCTCCGCGAAGTGTCAGCTCATGCGAAGAAAATTGAATACTGGCCGCAAGCGAGTCCCAATGCACCTGTTGCAGGGATGTACGCGAGGTCGCAGGCAACGTGAATTCGAAATCCTCCGCCACCAGCGTCCCGGCCACGGTCGGCTCCGAAAATGTTCCTTCGGCTACGCCGTTAAAGGTCGCATGTCCATCCACCCGAAACGGCAGATTGATCGGTCCGCCCCAGGCCGTCACCAACGGGCGCCATTCTTCAAGATCGGAACTCGAAACCGAGAAATGCAGCGTCGATGTAGCTGCCAAAATTCCTGAAGCCTGCACCCGCGACGCCGGCGTAGACAAGTTGAACTGGCCAAGTTCCAGGAAGTCGCTGTCGACGCGATACTTGCCCTGGGTGTGAGCCGTCACCGGCAACTCCCCCGCGGCGGCATGCAATGGCGGGTTCACGTCCACGGCAAATCCGATCTCGGCAGTCTTGAATGATCCTTTCCAGAACGCGTCCACCGTTCCGCTGGCCACCCCTGCCGGGTGAAAGCGGTGCAGCGGATGCGCAGGCAGATCAAACGCCGCCGCCATCTCTGCGACCGAAACATCTCGCAGACGAAGACGCACCGCGCCGCTTTGTATGCCCGGCATCTTCGCTTTCTCGCCCTTCCTGGCTGGCGGCCGAGCCGCGGAGATTACCGGAAAA
>Ga0209420_1000170_pt1 | contig 40705 bp, 36 predicted proteins | sample BlaSpr_A8_OM1_O1_FD_187972 | JGI IMG/M metagenome (GOLD analysis project Ga0209420, IMG submission 187972) | Forest soil microbial communities from Thunder Bay, Ontario, Canada - Black Spruce, Ontario site 2_A8_OM1_O1 (SPAdes) (version 2) | ecosystem: Environmental > Terrestrial > Soil > Boreal...
CAACTGCCATTTGCCTTCCGCGGGCAATGCCAGCAGCGTCTGCGTCGCGATGCGATTTTCCGGGCATAGCGGACAAGGATCCGGCCTCACCTTCTCGCGTTCCGGATGCCCCGCCACCACCCAACTGCGCGTAATTGGATCTTTGCGAAGTTCCATCAGCCCTCAACCCGCAAAATCAAACGCGTCATCTTATAACGTGGATTGAGCGAGGGCAAAGCATAACCCAACCGCGGGTTTATACTTCTTTTATGGCAGAGCGGGAACAATTCGACATTAGCGAATACTCCTTCGAACAGTTCGTTTCCTTCATATTCGCGCATGAGCCCTCAGCGGATTGGAATAAACGGAAACCGTGGTATTTGAGGTTGGAAGTAACATACGACCCCCGGAAAGTATGCGCGCGCTATGTTCGATTGTTCCGACAGCCTTCGTTCCTACGCGAACGATTTTCGAAAGCGCAGCTTGAGGAAGGATTTTGGGCGATACACGGCGGGGCCCTGCACTGTGCAGTCTCGCGCGTAATCTGGGATACGGACGTGCCCTTCGCAGAGCGAGAAGAATGCGTAAGGTCCATGCAGGGCTTGTTCAGCCTTTTGTTCGCCACGGAACCCCTGGAAACGTCGTCGAACATGTGGTGGGATTCGCTCTGCTATGACTGGCATTCCGGTAACAGAGATCGCGAGCGCGGCGGCGAAGACCTGCGAATGCAAAACATAATGTTCGAGACGTTGGCCGCAGTTCTTCGGCTCGACTCGGAATCGTGCCAGGTGGCCGCTCTGCATGGCTTAGGTCATCTAAATCATCCGGGGACGGCAGCACTCGTCCACACATTTATTGCGGAACACCCTGCGCTGACCGCGCAGACGAAGGAATATGCTCTCCGTGCGGCCAAATTCGACGTGCTCTGACAACTTATATTGTCAGAGTTGAGTTGCGGGGCCCTAGTACCTCAACCTTGCCCCAGTTGTGATGCTAGCGAGTGTAATGCGTAGGCGTGGGTCCGGCTTCCAGCCGATGGCGATCCCAAATCGCGCCTTCGCGGCTGTAACTGGCCATCTCGAAATCCTGCGTCAATTCCAGACAATCCGTGGGGCAAGCGTCTTCGCACAAGCCGCAGAACATGCAGCGCGAAGTGTCGTAAGTGAAAGTGGTAAGAACCTTGCGTCGCGTGGCATCGTCACGCAGCCAGCCTACGACGATCAAATTCTCCGGGCAAGCCAGCGCGCACAAATTGCACGAAATGCAAAGCGACTCCCCAGTCTCCGGATTCATGTTCAGCCGCGGCGCCCCGCGATAGCGCTCCGCCACCATCGGTCGTTCCTGAGGATACTGCTCGGTGTAAATATTCTTCGGCGCCTGATAGCGAAACGTAACCCACATGCCCTTGAAAAGATCCACCAGAAACACGCGCCGCAAAAGTTCTCTCATCGCGTGGATTGTGACTTCCCTTCCAATGGATGTCAATAGACGCTTGCCGCGCGCTTCACCACAGCGGTGCAACCGGCGCTTCATTAAATACAGGCGCGGGGCCGCCCTTATTCGATAGGTGAATAATGTTCAGGTACGGCTCCACTTGCGGATCGTAAATCACGGTAATGCTGCCGCCTTTTCCCGGCGAGCCATCGAATCCATTGCGTCCGTCGAGCCCGGCGTTTCCGCTGTTCCCATTGGGAGTGCCAGTCCCGCCCGAGCCGCCCGCGCCGCCGCGGCCGCCTCTGCCGCCCGATCCTCCCGGACCGCCATCTGCAGTCACCGTCAACGCGCCTCCCTTCGGATCAATCAAGTAGAGCCGCGTCTTACCCGCCGCCGCTACGCTCGCCTGCAGCAACGGATGCGCTCCGGCCCGCAGCGTCGCGCGAACTTGCACCGGCGGCGCATTCCCACCATAGCCGCCATCTCCGCCGTCCCCACCGTTGGTCCCGTTCCCGCCATTTCCGCCCGGCGAAGGATTATTCGGATCGGTGGAACCCATGCTGCCGCTCGAGCCTGCCATCCCGTCGCTGCCGTTCGAGCCGTCGGTGCCGCGCACCCCATTAAAATTGGAAATAAAGTTGTAATCATAAGTGATGGGAATATCCAGGTCCGCTTTCAAGTCCGGATGGCTCGGCACCGTGATCGTGACATGCGCCGTTTTGCCGTCACTTTTTCTGGGATCGTGCGCCAGAGTCAAAACGCCTTTATTGTTGACGGTCACGACAGTCGGCGTCACAGTGAGGTCCTGCCACATCACCTTCCCTTTGCCTTTTCCCTCCGTCACCAATATTTTTCCGTCCGGCTGCGCGAACTGAACCACCAGTGGCGATTTTTCACCAGGCGCGATGGCCGGTCCGTTCAGCAGGCTGGCCTGCATGGAGGTAACCTGAACCTGGGCCAGGTAAACCCGCATCCCCAGCTTCACCTTCACCGCCGCGCATCCGCTCAGCGCGAGCAACAAAATCAACACCAGGCAAACCGCCGCGCTCCCAGGCAGCATTGGCGGTCGAACATCTGGCGCGGGTCGGCGCTTCCGCCCGGCGACGACCTGGAGTTGGTTGCCCTCGCTCAACTGGAACACCTCGTGTGCGGCCGGACCAACCGCGGGAAAGGCTATGCCGACAGCTGTAGCGCGTTCTGATCGAGCAGAGAATTCCCCTTCGGGCGCCTCGACGGTTACGAATGCGACGCGCGCGCCTCCCGTAAGTCTACCTGCTTTATTGAGCTATGAATCGCTAACTGGCCGGTAACTGTGGTTCAATCTACTCCCTCCTTGTGACGTCTAAATTCACGCAGAGGTTCCATGTTATTCTGCCAAAAATGAGCGCGCTCGATAATGTTCCGGCCGCTGACAACGACCGCGATGCCCGATTCATGCGCGGCGCGCTCGACGAAGCCCGCGCCGCAGCCGAGCGCGGCGAAGTACCGGTCGGCGCAGTCGTAGTAATGAATGATGAGATCGTGGCCCGCGCCGGAAACCGCACGATCGCTGATTGCGACCCCACCGCGCACGCCGAAGTAATCGCGCTGCGCGAAGCCTCAAAGCATATGGGCAACTATCGCCTGGCGGGAGCCGATCTCTACGTCACCATCGAGCCCTGCGCCATGTGCGCCGGCGCCATGATCCAAGCCCGCATCGCCCGTCTAATCTATGGCGCGCCAGACGCCAGAGGCGGCGCGGTACGTTCCTGTTTCGCGGTCCTCGATCATCCCCTGCTTAATCATCGCGTAGAAGTGACCGCCGGAGTTTTGGCAGAAGAGGCAGCGGCAGCGCTCCGAGACTTCTTCGCCGCCCGCCGTTAGAAAAACCATGCCGGCCGGTCGGTCGGTAATGCGGCGGCTGCAGCCGCGGCCCAGACTCGCACATCCAACTCGGATTGACCTCTCGCCACGTACGGCATATTTGTTTACACTCGTTTACGGCGCATGAACGCGCGCCCATAGCGCCCTCTACATAATGATCATAGAAGGAATAATTCGAATGAACGTAAGAACGACTCGCACCAAGAAACGCAGCGGGGCGCGCGCATCGCTCTTGTTTTTATCCGCCACGGGCCTTTTCCTGTGCCCCGCTTCCCTCCCGCAAAGCGCAATCAATCCGCAAAAAGCCCAAACCCCAGCCGAGGCCAACCGTAAAGACCTCCTCGCGCAATTCAACGAGTCACTCCAGGAACTCACCGCCCGCGTCTCCCCCTCTATCGTGCAAGTCCAGGTCACCGGCTATCGGGCGCTCAACGAAAAAAGTGATACCGACGCCAATACCATCGGACGCCAGCGCAGCCTCGGCTCCGGTGTCATCATTGATCCCGACGGCTACATCATCACCAACGCGCACGTCGTCAAAGGCGCGCAACGCGTCCGCGTGATCCTCACCCCGGCCACCGCCGGAGACTCGCAAGTCCGCGCCAGCCTCGGACTCGGCGAACACAGCCCTCCGGCCGACGCGCGCATCATCGGCATCGCGCCCACCATTGACCTCGCGCTGCTGAAAATCGAACAAAAAAATTTGCCCGCGATGTCCTTCGCCGATTACACCGAGCTGAAAAAAGGCCAGCTCGTTCTCGCGTTCGGCAGCCCGGAAGGTCTGGAAAATTCCGTCAGCATGGGAGTCGTCAGCGCCGTCGCACGGCAGGCCGATCCCGACGTGCCGTCCGTGTACATCCAGACCGATGCCCCCATCAATCCCGGAAACAGCGGCGGTCCGCTGGTAAACACAGACGGCAACCTGGTTGGCATTAACACATTTATTCTCACCGAATCCGGTGGCAGCCAGGGCCTAGGCTTCGCCATACCTAGCAGCGTGGTGGAATTCGTCTATCACGAGCTGCGCAAATACGGCCGCGTGCATCGCAGCATCATCGGCGCGCAATTGCAGGACATCACGCCGGATCTCGCCGCCGGCCTTTCGCTGAAAAAAGAACGCGGCGTCGTAGTCACCGACGTCCTGCCCGACGGCCCCGCGGATAAAGCCGGCCTGCGGATTCAAGATATCCTGCTGAGCCTCGATGGCCGCGCCATGGGCAGCGTGCCCCTCGCCGAGATGATTATTTCCACGCGTCCCGCGGGCGCCGTGATGCAAGCCGAAGTCCTGCGCGGAACACAGCAGCTCAAACTAACGATTCCAGTGACCGAGCAAAAAAACGACGTGGACCAGCTCGGCGACCTGGTTGATCCCGACAAAGATCTCGTCACCAAGCTCGGAATTTACGGCGTGGAAATTGACGACCAGCTTGCCAAGCAACTCGAGGACTTGCGCGAACCCACCGGCGTGATCGTCGCGGCCCTGGCGGCCGATTCCATGGGCGTCGAAGCCGACCTGCAGCCGGGCGACGTGATTCACGCGCTCAACGGCAAGCCGCTCGCGACGCTGGGACAATTGCGCGCTGCATTAAAAGCATTGCCCACCGGCGGCGCAGGCGTGCTGCAAGTGGAGCGCGACGGAAAATATCTCTATGTCACTTTTGAGATGGATTGAATGTACGGACGAACGGCAACTTCCGCCGGGATCAACGAGTTTTTGCGGTTCTAATGCGTGGGCCGCTTGTTTGAGCCCAGCAGAGGATGGGAAAACAAAAACGGCCAGCGAGTCGCTAAATCGCTGACTGTGGAGTTCGAGGCGTCCCACGAACAGAACGCATCACTGCCTCCGAGCGTTCTCCGCAGTTCCTCCGCAGAAATCGCTCGCGGTATACCCTTCCGGCCGAGTTCGCCGATCACATGCATAGCATCGTTCTAGCATTCCGCCTGCCTCCGTTCAAGCGCAAAACAATCAGAACACTACAGGGCATCGCCTCGCACCACTGGTTGTGACCCTGCACCGCGTTTGTTAAGCTACAGATGCCACTACCGCGGAGAGGTGTCTGAGCGGTTGAAAGAGCTCGCCTCGAAAGCGAGTGTCGGGGAAACTCGACCGTGGGTTCAAATCCCACCCTCTCCGCCATCAATTATTGATCGTTTGCAATACACTCCCCGATCGCGTGTTCAAATTGCAGCTTCAGTAGCTCAGCTTGCTCTTCCGTGCGCACCCTCACCCACGCGCTGGAAACCATGGGCTGCTCGACCGAAGCAATCGGGCCCCGTTTTCTGTTGAAGACAATGTTTTGGTCCACGACGTTCACCGTGTTCTTGCCACTCGTGGATTGCAGCCGAACCACGTAGTAATCTCCCGCTTCGATCCCGGGACGCTCGCCCTGTCCCGCGCGCACCGGCTCTATCGTGATTTGCTTCGCGTCCATGGTGGCTAGCGGGACCTCAAAGCGGTGCGTCTCGATGTAAATCAGTTGACCGGACTGGGTCCCTTCCTGCATTTGGTTCCAAACGATCGAGCAGCCATCAAAGTTGACCGGCGCCACGGAGATCGTCGTGGTCACGTCGCCAAACTGGGGGACGGAATGCTTCCAGCGCGCGGTATGGTCGATCGAAAACTCCTGCGCCAGCTTCCTCAGAAATCGAAACTTTTCTGACGGCGCAGTGGATTGCGGCAACGCCGCCACAAGCGAAGGGTGGGAAAAAATCGCGAAGGAACTGGCCCCCGCCAATAAAAGTACAAAAATCAGCCCAACCTTGAACCGAGTCTCTCGCTTGTGCATCTCCTCCCCCGCCATTTCCGTTCAACGTGACCCGTTGCGCCGAGCATTATGCCACCGCAAGTTATCATCCTTCGTGTGCCATCAGAACCTCTCGTTGGAACCGGGCAGCCGCCGCCTGCGACTTCTCTAAGAGGGCGCGGGACGCTTCTTGGACTCCTTTTCTTTGGAGAATTGAACGACCTTTCGTTGACGGCGACAATGCGTTGATCTAGCCGTTCTTTGCGAGATGGCGGGAAACGATGAGACTAGGATTGCGTTCGGTCACGATTGCCATGACAGCTCATTTTTCTGTGGGCAAAAGAGTTAGGCTCGCAGTAGACGTATCATGATACGAAAAGGCGGGCAATTAGGATTTAAGCGTCGTCCTCGGCAGCGCATGGAATCAAGCGAAAACCACGCTCAAATCAAATAAACCACTGAACTTACCACAGTCTATTTTCGCAAGGCTCTGCGATGCGTAGCAGGCCGTGGAAACCACGAGTAGAATCCCACCCTCTCCGCCAACCCTCCTTTGAAATATCACCAATGTTTATGAGGGTTCCATCACAATCGGCAAATCGTATTTCAAATCAGAACAAAATCCGAACACGGGTTTTAACCGCGCTCTCCCGGCAATCTGGCCAGTGGCTTAATTGGAGGAAAGGTTATTTCAACAAGTAGAGCGCAATAAAGAAAATGCCGCCAAGATAAAACATGGCAACATTCCACCAAAACCGTTTAGGTTCTTCGGCACGGTCCACCATACCGTAGCCGCGCTCCAAGGTTTCTCCGGTGAGCGTGAAGACCACCGCCATGAGCAATAAGACGATACCAATAAGCAGGAATCTATGTTGCTCGTCAATCAGGTACGAATAGTGGTCCATTCTCGGTGAGCGTGCCCGCCCACGATTTTCGTAGTCGCAGCACAATAGAGAGCCGGGACGCTTTCGCGGCGTTTGATGTCAACGCCGATCTTCAATAATACGTCTGACAATCCAACGCGCCTGCCAAATCGCTGATCTTATCGGCCTCAGAAAGTTATGAAGTCGCCACGACTGGGCAGTCCTGCGCATGATTCCAGATTGCTTGGCCTCTGTTTGGTATTTGTACAGGAAGTCGTCATCGTGCCCGTGAAATGCCGCCATCGGTTCAGCCTCTTGGTAGAGAGCCTACTGCCGTAGCGCCCGAGCGCAAGGCGCGCGATGGCTTCGCGGCGGGTTAGAACTTCGCTTGCGCCGCATCTCGATGGTGAGCAACATGGATCAGATTCGGCCGCAACGAATCGGAAGTATGAGACGGCGGACGGATAGGATTAGGTTTTGAACAGCTGCAAAGGCTCTTCGTTAGCGCTGATGGGTCATGATCTACAAACTTCAGCCATGCAATCTGGACCGTTTCGAGCTGTTCGTCATGCTCCATGACTTTAGCATCCACCGCTGTCAACAATGCCGTAACATAACTCGCCGCGCGCTCTTCCCATGGTTTTGCGAAAGCTAACTGGCATTGTTTCCGTGACGCGCGGATGTGTCCCGTGCTCCGGGCTGCAAAAACGGTTCACGAACGGAGACGTTGTGACAAACTTCTGATTCTCCTGGCATCGAGGATGGCGAACAGGGCTTAGCGAAGATTCATTTTCAGTTCGGCCATTCGCTCTTCGGCCGGCGAGTTTCTTTCACGAAACAAGATTCACAAACCCTGGTTCCGTCTTTCAGCGTGAAATCAACTCTTCGACTGAATTCAATCTCAGCCCCACACTTTCCACAGGATTCAGTCTGGGCTTCGCTCATTTCGACCCTCATGCGTCTCTCGCTAGCGCTTGATTCTATCAAAATGGCTTTGCACCGACTCTCGCCTCAAGATCAGCAAACCGGCCATAGCGTGTTGTATTTCGATTCGCTCTTGGCTCGAAACCTGTCCCTCAAGCGACGCACGAGCCCGAATTGCCTCTTCCGCTGCTCGAATGCGGTCGGCAAGCTGGCCTGGATCCGTTTCGAGAATCGCATCCTTGTAAAGAATCCACCATGCCGGTTTCGCTGCTCCGTCGCAACCAGGCACGGGTTTCCTCAGCGTGACCGGAGTGGTCACCGCTGGAATATCCAGCCGCTGCCATGACAAACAGCACACTGGTTAGTACTTTCGTATCCAGATCCGCCACAAGATCGACATTGATTCCAATCCCTTTTCGCGGTTGCACTCTGATTCGTTCCGCGGCATCTTTTCCCATTCATCATGTGAGCGCATCGAACATTGGATAGTTCTGAAGAATGGCCCGTTGCGCCGCAGTGCGTACAGGATGTTACGGGCCTAGGCCGCTTCACATGCACGCCAGATTCGACAGGCCTTCGCGCTTCAAGAGTCGCGTCCCGGCTCAGCCGTTGAGGATGTTGCTGTTCCATTTCGGCTCCTTAAACACTTCACGCCGCGTCATTGGCTATAAAGACTCTTCGTTAAAACCGGAGCAGGCATAAAAGCGTGCGTCGCAATTCATGCAACGATACGGGCTTACACCGATGGCACCAGGAGATATTTTTCGAGTGGGCCCTTCCGATGCGAACGAGAGGTGTCGACACTTCTGCAATTTGGACATTGTCGTTTTTCGGCCATGTTCGACGCCTCTGGCGTTACATCTCAGTTCGAGCGAACCTGCGCAGTCAGCAACGCCGTCTGAATTCGCAAGGAGCCGTGTATTGCGAGGGGGGTGCGGCAGGGTGCTAGTGAGACACTTCAACCGTACTCGCTTTCAGGTTGGATAGCTACGACAATGTTGAAACCGTTCAGCATATACCCGGGTCACAGTATCGAGAAGCGCCGGATCCCTAATAGTCTAAGGCCTTCGATACCGGCTTCGCTGGATGGACAGCTAAGATTCGATGCCATATCCTCGCGTTTGCTGCCTTTTGATACGAGACAGGAGGAGAGCAGAACGTGGGGCACGATAACAACAGGTTCTCCCGCCGACAGATCGTCGGTGGTCTTGGGGTTGGTCTCGCGGCGACAGTCATCCGTCCAACGTTCGCCGAGAATATGACGCAATCGCCGACAGCTAACCTATTGCAGGATCCAACCGTCAAGTATCCCAAACCACCTTTCAATGCACAGTCGCAGCCGTGGCCGGGCCTTGCCAGCAAGATGGATCCTCGTCCCGACCATGGCGAAACCAGTTACCGTGGCTCGGGCCGTCTCGCGGGCCGAAAAGCCCTAATCACAGGCGGTGACTCTGGAATGGGCCGTGCCGCGGCAATAGCGTACGCGCGCGAAGGCGCCGACGTCGCCATCAACTACCTGCCGGCCGAAGAACCCGACGCGCGCGAAGTCGTCAATCTCATTAAAAAGGAGGGCCGCGTTTGTGTCCCAATTCCGGGCGATCTTCGGGAGGAGGCCTTTTGCCAGCGGCTGGTGTCGGAAGCGGTTCGAGGCTTGGGCGGTCTCGATATCGTGGTGAGCAACGCGGGCAGACAACAAAGCCATGAATCCATTGCCGACATCTCGACGGATCAATTCGACTGGACCATGAAAACAAATATTTATGCGCCGTTCTGGATTTTTAAGGCGGCCCTTCCGCATCTTCCGCCAGGATCGGCGATCATCGCGACCACCTCAGTGCAAGCCTATGATCCCTCCGCGGATCTCTACGATTACGCGCTTACCAAGGCCGCGACAATGAATTTCGTCAAATCACTGGCGAAACAGCTCGGTCCAAAAGGCATTCGGGTCAATGGCGTAGCTCCGGGGCCGATTTGGACGGCTCTACAGGTGAGCGGTGGGGCAACGCAGGAAAAGCTGCAGAAATTCGGAGAGACCACCGCCCTGGGACGTCCAGGTCAACCTGCGGAACTAGGTTCAATCTATGTTCAGTTGGCGGCCAGTGACGCCAGCTTCGCAACCGGGCAAATATATGGATCCGCTGGGGGCAACGGACAACCGTAGACATTTTTCCGGCGCAGCGATCGCCCTGGCTCTCGTCGCTGAAAGTCTGAACCTCGACTCCGCGGAGCCCGGGGTAGTCCAGCAACGCCAACGATATTCTGGTCGCATCATGGACAAAGCAAAAATCATTTTGACCGTCAAAACTGAATTCCTGCGGCACACTTGGGATACGTTCTCGGACGAGTCATCGTCGGGTGCTCGCGGAGACCGGAAAGTAACCATTCAGGGCTGCCCACGATGCAGGAAACGTCTGGACAATTACGACCAATTCATGCGCCATCTCGCAAACGATGTACTACCGCCGCTCGTTGATTTGGTACTGAAGCTGAGTACAGAAGATGCTGCTACGTGAGTCTGGCTGCCGCTGCGCGGTGCCTGTCATGTCAGTCGGCCTTGGCACGCACCCACACACCCGCGCCGAGCCCGCTTCTCTACAACTGTTTATGCCGTGGTGCAGCGTTCACCACGGGGACTTCTGAACTGCGGTACACTTAATTTCCCCATTCCGCTTGATGGTCAATAAGAATCTGAATATGCCCTCGTAGTTTTCCGCGTTAATGGTCACAGACATCACCCATCGACCGGGTGTTAGTTCCCCTATAGGCGCAAGTTCAGGCTCGATGAAATTGGTTCGCGGACCGGTCCAAGTGGCCGCGTAATGCTTACCATTGTCGGTCAATGCCACAACCAGGTTCTTCGTTTGGTCTCTTTCGATATTGGTGATCGTACCTCTTTCCATCCAGGCGCCGTAATCCACCGACACCGCGAATCCATCTTCCCGTTTGTATCCAATATCAGCCACGACATTTCTTACGGTAGCGAGTGGGGACGTCGCGCCATTTTGCACATGCAACAACAGGACGTTCTTTTGTGTTGTTGGGTTCAAATCAACCGAGAATGTGCTTGCGGTCAGTTCCGGCAGCGAATCAACCAATGGAGTGAATGCCTCGGACGTGGACGCGGATTGATTTAGAGCAAGTTCAGTTGTTGTGGACGGGGTTTGCTTCTTCCAACGGACATGCCAGCTGATGATAAACGCCCATACAACGATTGTGACAGCGGCAAGGATCACGCCTATCCAATCGCTGTTTTGTGAAATCCAATTCACTTTTCGTCATTCTACGCGCCGAAAGCCATCACCGCTATGTCTCATCGGCTCGCCTGACGAACCCCTACAAAAGTTGTCCCCCGCCACGTTGTTCCTGCGTAAGTGCGGCGTCGGTGATGAAGTGTGCCAAAAGGGCTATCGCGCAAGTGAGAATGCCGAGGATCAAATGAGGAAATCAATCCATGCCGCTTCTCTCGCTGTCATCGTTTTTCGCCGCGAGCTGCGCTGCCGGCCAACGAATCGCGTAACTCGCGCGCAGCCTCTGCCGTCCCTTCCTCGTTCAAACTCCGTACTGGTACCTCTAGTGTTCGAGTACCGCAGAATCAGTACTTGGCTGCAAGCCCCGATTGCGAGTACGCTTCACCTGACATCCGAGCAATCGCGCGGCAGGCAAACGCAAGAAGTCCCGGAGTCCGGCACGTTTTTTCCTGAATTCCTTCTTGCGCGGAGCATTTCTCTGTAGCAGGATTTCCGTCACAACGCTCGGCCAGCGCCGGTCCTTTCCCCGCAGGTTCGGACGGTTGCTCGCTTCGGTGAGAGTGCTCGAAAGCTAAAAAGATTTTCGAGCAGGGGAAGTGGGAGGGCCATATGCAAAACGCCGTTCGATTTTTCGCAATCCTCGCGGGCGTTGTGATTATTTCTCTTCTCGCGGGCGCTGCCTCTGCCAATACCGCGACCGTTCGTTGTGTTGCGCAGCAGGATCAAATCTCCGTTTACGATTCCCTGCGCACCCGCGGCGTCGAAGCCAAACTGAAGTGTGGCGAAGAAGTCGAGATCATCGGGCGCGTGAGCAACTACGTAAAGATTCGCGCGCAAAATGGCGTCGAGGGCTACGTGCCCGACAATTCGTTTGCCGCGCTTCCCGCTGCGGAAAATCACGGGGGCCCGGCCGCGTACTCTGCTTCCGTCGCGGCCACACCTGCGCAAAACACGACGGCGAAAAAACAGCCCGCCAGCGAGCCGGTCTCACCGTCCGCTACCTACGCGGAAATGAGTCCTGCGACCGCTCCTCCGCCTCTGGCTGAAACTTCCGCCAAAGCGCCCGTTGCTGCGCCTGCTAGCCAGCCAGCAGTCGCAAACGCAGCTTCATCGCCGGCCGCATTGTCCGACGACGCTCCCGCTCCTCAGCCGGAGAATGACAGCGCCGATCCTGCCTGCCAAAATTATTTTTCCGCCTATGGCCTCGCGCCCAGCCAGCTGAAATGGATCGCGCAAAATCGCAAAAAACTTTTCTCCAACATTTGTCCAGCGCCCGATATTACAAAAGTTGATTTCGTGATGATCTTCACGCACGACGTGGATTTCTTCAACGTCACCATGCCCACGCCGGTTCACAAAATCGAGGGCTTCTCCGATTTCCGCGCGCTCACGCCCATCGACGCCGGCCTAACTTCCGCGTCCGATCCGGACAAGGCTCACCGACAATACGTCTGGATCTTCCGCATCGCGCCAGGGACGTTCGATCCGGAAAATTTCTCGCCGCGCCGCCGCTACCAGTTCTCCCAAGTCGAATCGGGCGCGCTGGGCTCCAAAGCCAGCCAGAAGGCAGTCGAAGACGGCTTCCGCTTCGTATCCACCGCCAACCACTGAGCTCGAACCACTAAAGACGAAACGCTGAGCGGTTTCGACACTCCGAAGACGATTAGGTCGGGCGCGCAAAATCGACGCTAAATCTCTGCTCTCTTGCCAAGGGAGCGCCGCGGCCATCGGACCGTGGCCGATGCTACTGCAACGGCATCGCAGTCTTACGGAACACCATCGCCACCACCACCTTCGCCGCAACCGGCGCGTTCCCGTAAACCGCGGCAGCAAATTTCCAGCTCTTCAACGCGCCCAACGCAGCCGCCGTCAACAGAGGAACGGCGCGGATCACCGTGACTTTGCCTATCGCGCCTCCGCCGCTCAAGTACGCGTCCAGCACCACCGCGCCTTCCACCGTAGCATCGGAAGGATAAGGCGAGTACGTCGCAGCCAGCAGCTGCGGCGGAGAAAAAGGCGCCGCCTTGGCGTCGGGCGTCTGAAACGCCTCCGCCGGGGCCAGCGGAATATTTTTCAGCTGCAAGTAGGCCGGATCAAACACCACATTCACCAGCAGCGTGGACGGAATGTGCTTGCCGTCCAAACTCGCCGCTGCGTAGGTCCAACCGTGCACAGCCACCAGCGCCGCGCTCGTCAATTCTGGAATGTCCCGCAGCACTTGCACATTCGTGATATTCCCGCCGTCGTCCAGGTTCACCGCCAGCGTCACCACTCCCGCCGCGCCCGTTGCAGCGGAATACGGAATATCGCTTGCGTACACCACGTCAGCCGCGACGAAGCCTCGCGGCCGCTGTGCGTCGGCGGACCCAGCGAGCAACAAAACGAAAAGCGAAATGCGCCACAGCCCCGCCACAATTCTCAGCACCGTTTTCATAAATCACCCTAGCCTTGCGAGCATCCTGTGAAATCACCCGCCGCCAATCATGCGCTGTAGCGTTCCGGCGTTTCACTTTTTCACGAACTCTTCTTGTTCGTTTTTCCGGATGATGTCACCGGCCCGCCGATCTTATTCAGCGTGTCCATCGCGCGCGCCTTATAAGGACTATTCAACCCGATCACTTCCGTAAGCACGACGCGCGCCTCCGGAATCCGCTGCATTTTCGCCAGTGTGAATCCCATGCGGTACTGATTCTGCGCGTAACTGAACGTATCGGATTTCAGCAGCGGGCTGGCCTGTTTGAACGCGTCAATCGCTTGCGGGTTGCGCCCCTTGTTCACATTCACTTCGCCGAGCGACGAATACGCCAGGCCCTTCTGAATCGCCACCTGTTTCTGCCACTGCTCGTCATCGACGTTGTCCGGCTTCTTCGCCTGCACCAGCAAATCCAGCGCATGCTGTGCGTAAGCCGCAGCCTTATCGAGGTGCGCCGGATCGTTGCACCAGGTATCCGCCAGTAAAATCAGCATGGAAATATCGTCCGGATTCGAAGTCAGCAAACTCTGCGCTGCTGCCGTCATTTTCGGAGCGTTTTGCGCTTGCTGATAAGAAATCGCGGTCTGCTCGCGCGCGCTCAGCGTGTAAGTGGAATCCGGAAACGTTGTGGCATAGCGTTCCAGCAGCGCCGCGCGCGCCGCAGCGTCCGTCGTCTTATAGGCAGCGTTCAGCAACGCATATTGCACGTAGCCCACGTCGCCTTCCACGGTTTTCAAAACGCCTTGCCGCTGCGCCGCCCATGTATCAGCAGGTGTGCCTTCCGGAGCCGGTGCCGCCTTGTAACGCGCCACGATCGCGGCAACCTTCTGCCCGGCATCGAAGAGTTTCGCGGTGTCGCCTTGTTCCTCCGCCGCGTGCACCATGATTACAGCTGTGGAAAAGTTATCAGGATCGAGCGCCAGCACTTTGTCGCCGTACTCGTACACTTTCGCGTAATTCTTTTGCGCCAAGTACGATTGCACGTACAGTTGATCGCCCAGCAGCTCCATGTCGCCCTTGCCGTAATCCGCCATGAATTTATCCAGCAGTGCGATCTTGTCCGGCCCATCCGGCGCCGCATAAATATCCGTCAGTGCCTTATCTTCCGGCGTGCCTGCCGCCACCGAAACGCTCTTGCCGATCTGCGCCGTGGCGTTCCCCGCAGCGCACATAACAATGACCACGCACATCGCCGCGCACACCATCAATCGTCGCATGCCGCACCTCCCAGAATTTCGTCGCGCCCGCTCATTTCACCGGCCACGCGCGCACCGCCCCCAGCATCCAACGCGCGCATCTTAGTCGAACGCCACCCCGCGCCACAATCTTTTCGTTTCGCGATCCAGTCAACGACTGGCGCGACTGCACGGCAGCGCGGCGCGCTTTTCGTCTCTGCCTTGGCGGCCGCGTCCCCCACGCCGTCATCCTGGGGAACGCAGCAACGAAGAATCTCTCTTCGATGTCACGCGCTCGGCGCTGCCACAGCCAAACCAAAAACAAAGAAGTCACAGCCTCTCGTTATGACGATCGCGTTTCGCAGCCCCAGCCATTGACGATTCCATCGTTTCGGTAGACGATTCCCTGTCGCGCAATTCCCAGGCAGAGGTGCCGCATGCCCGCAGCCACATCATTCGAAAAAGTAGAGCACGAAAAACTCAACGCCCAAATCTCCCGCCAGATGATGAGCGGCGAAGACGCCACGCTCGCTCGTATTTTCATCGCGAAAGGCGGTATCGTGCCGCGCCACTCCCACCGCAGCGAACAGTTTTCCCTCATCATGTCCGGCGCCCTCAAATTTTCCTTCGACGACGGCGAAACCACCGTTGTCCACGCTGGCGAAATTATCCTGATTCCCGCCCACGTTCCGCACAAAGCCGAAGCCCTGGAAGACACCGTGGACATCGACTTCTTCGCGCCGCGCCGCGAGGACTGGATCAACAAGACCGACGCCTACCTGCGCACTGGCGAGCCGCAGAAAAAGGACTGACCTCATGGACCTCGGACTAAAAGGACGCGTCGCCATCGTTGCGGCGGCCAGCAAAGGACTGGGCCGCGCCATCGCCGCCGAACTGGCCAAAGAAGGCTGCGAAGTAGCCATCTGCGCGCGTACCACCGCCGACGTCGAACGCGCCGCGCAGGAAATCGGCGCCGCAAACGGCCGCGAAATCTTCTGGCGCGCCCTCGACGTCACCGACGCCGACGGCGTGCGCGAGTTCGTAGCCGCCGCCGAAAAGAAATTCGGCCGCATCGACATCTGCGTTACCAACACTGGCGGCCCACCCTCGAAAAAATTCATGGAAATCACGCTCGATGAATGGCGCACCGCCGTAAACCTCGTCCTCCTCAGCAGCGTCTATTTCGCGCGCGAAGTTCTCCCGCGCATGCAGCGCCGCCGCTGGGGCCGCCTGCTCACGATTACCTCCATCTCGGTGAAGCAACCGATTGACGGCCTGATGCTATCTAATTCTTTGCGTGCCGGCGTCACGGGAATGGCCAAGACGCTCGCGAATGAATTCGGCGCCGACGGCATTACCGTCAACAACGTTTGCCCCGGCTACACGCTTACCGATCGCCTCACCGAACTTTTCGAAAAGCGCGCGCAAGATGCAGGCGTCGCCTACGACGAGATCCTGAAGCAATCCACCGCCAACGTGCCCATCGGCCGCTTCGCGCGTCCGGAAGAATTGGCCGCGCTGGTCGCTTTTCTCGCATCCGAGCGCGCCAGTTCCATCAACGGCACCACCATCGCAGTGGACGGCGGCAGCACGAAGGGACTTCTATAATTGGAGCTTCAGCAGAAACACGAAATGCGAAGGTTCCGCTCTGTGTTCTATAGTGTCTGGCTTTGTCGCCAGCTTGGCTTCCTCTCGAGGAGATACGAATGACTCAGATTTCCGGACGCTGTCGTCCACTCGTGCCCGCACTCGCCCTGTTACTGTTCCCGGCGCTCGCGGCATTGCTGCTTCCCGCGCTCGCCGGCGCCGATGAGCCGTACGCCCGCAGCCGCGATTACGATTTGCAAAACGTGAAAACCCACCTTTGGTTCGATCTCGACCAGCGCAAAGTCCGCGGAGAAGTCACCCACACGCTCGCCATGCTGCGCGACGACGTCGCCCAAATCCAATTCGATTCCGTGGATCTGAAAATCGCTGCGGTAACTCTCGACGGCAAAGACGCCAAGTTCTCCACCACCGCCACGGCGCTAATCGTCCCGCTGCCCGGCCCATCCCGCCGCGGTGAACATCACGAAGTCTTCATCCGCTACGATGGCCAACCAAAAAAAGGCCTCTACTTCGTCCTACCCGATAGAAATTATCCCAATCGCGCCAAAGAAGTCTGGACCCAGGGCGAAGCCGAAGACACGCGCTACTACATTCCCATCTACGATTACCCGAACGATCGCACCACCTCCGAAATGATTCTCACCGTCCCCGCCGCCTGGCTCACCATTTCCAATGGCAACCTCGTCAGTGTCAAAGAAGAATCGGACGGCACCAAAACCTGGGATTGGAAGCAGTCCGAGCCGCTTTCCACGTATCTAATCACCGCCGTAGCCGGTGAATTCGTCGAAAAGAAAGACACCTGGCGCGGCATCCCGGTGCGCTACGTCGTTCCGCGCGGCCAGGAAGACACCATCGACTCCACATTCTCGCGCACGCGCCAGATGCTCGATCTTTTTTCAGACAAGCTCGGCGTGCCCTACCCCTGGGCGCAGTACGCGCAATCTTCGGTCAACGATTTCGTCGAAGGCGGCATGGAAAATACCAGCGCCACCACGCTCACCACGCGCGGCCTGGTCGCTCCCGGCCTCGCGCCCGAACTTCGCCGCGGCTCCGACGATCTGGATTCGCACGAACTCGCGCACCAATGGTTCGGCGATCTGGTCACCTGCCGCGATTGGGCCAACATCTGGCTCAACGAAGGCTTCGCCACTTATTTCGAACATTATTGGGCCGAGCAGCGTTACGGCGCCGATGAAGCCGCCTACGAATTCTGGCGCGATCAAGCCGGATGGTTCCGCCAGAAGCGTCTGTACCCCGTGCCCATCGTCACGCGTAATTTCGAAGACAGCATCGAGTACGCCGGCAACGTTTATGACAAAGGCGGCTGGGTTCTGAAGATGCTGCGCACCAAACTCGGCGACGAAGATTTTTTCCGCGGCCTGCATTACTATCTCGAAACCTATCGCGGGCAAAACGTCGTCACTGCCGACCTGGAAAAAGCAATCGACCATTCCACCGCCACGAACGTCGACCATTTCTTCCACCAATGGATCTGGCGAGCGGGCGCGCCGCGATACGAAGTCAGTTACACCTACGACGACTCCGCGCACCAGATAAAATTAAGCGTCAAGCAAACGCAGAAAGTCGAAGGCATGGTGGACTTGTTCGACATGCCCGTCGAAATCGAAATCGCTACCGCCAGCGGACGCCATACTTCCACGATCCAGGTGAGCAAAGCCGAAGAAACCTTCACGCTGCCTGCAGACAGCGCGCCGCAAATGGTGCTGTTCGATAGGGGCGACAACATTCTGAAAACCGTCGAATTCAAAAAAGACGCCGCCGCGCTGATCTATCAATTGAAAAACGCGGAGACTGTCCCGGATCGCGCCGACGCCGCCCTAGCCCTCGGCTCGCTCAAAGACAATTCCGATGTCGTCGCCGCCCTCGGCAACGCTGCGCAGCACGATCCTTTCTGGGGCGTGCGCGCGGAATCGCTGCGAGCTCTCGGCAAAATTGGCGGCGCCGCTGCAGAAAAACGAATTCTTACCGCCGTCAGCGATCCCAAGCCCTGGGTTCGCCAGGTCGCCGTGCAGGAACTCGGTGGTTTCACCGAAGACGCATCCCTCGGCCCGCAGCTAACCGCCATCGCGACAAACGATAAGGGCTATCGCGTCCGCGCCGCCGCATTGAACGCGCTGGGCGACATCAAAGCGCCGGACGCCTACGAGGTCCTCAGCGCCGCCGTGAAACTCGATTCGCCCGACGACACTCTGCGCAACGGCGCTCTGGAGGGCCTCGGCTCGCTCGCCGACGATCGCTCCGTCCCGCTACTGCTGGAATGGTCCGCCCCCGGCAAGCCGTTCGATACGCGCGGAGCCGCCATCGCTGCCGTCGCTGGCCTCGACACAAAAAACAAAACCATCACCAAAACGCTAATTTCGTATTTGCAGGAACCCTACATTGATATCAAATACGCCGCGCTCTTCGCGCTCACCAAGCGCGGCGACGCGGACGCCATCGGCCCGCTCGAAGCGATGCTCAAATCCGGCGATCTAAATCTCGGCGCCGCCCCCTACGTCCAAATGCAAATCGACGCACTTAAATCCAAAACCGCAGGAAATCATCCAGCCGGTCCGGGCAATGGAACGGGTGCGGGCGCGGGTGCAAGTACGGGTGCTAACGCGGATAGTGGTACAGGCGCGGCAGCTGGCGCCTCCGCAGGCACGAACGGAGGCCAACCCACATCTCCGAATGCGCAAGCAGCCACAGCAGCAGCCGGCTCCGACAACACTCTAGACGCGCTGAAAAAACTTCAGCAACAAATGGACGAAGTCAACGCGCTGCTGGCAAAAATCGAATCGCAAATGACCTCAACCAAGAAGAAATAAGCCTTCGGCCGTTGCCGTTGACCCTGTAGCGCCCGTCCCGCGAGTGCGGGACGGGCGCGGGACGCAGAGAGGGAACTGCTTTCCGCAGACACGCTGAGCAATGTTCACAGTCAGCTCGCCGCGGCCCCCGCCCCTCACTCCGCCAGCAAAATCCTCAAATCCCGCAAATTATTCCCCGTAGGTCCCGTAACTATAGCATCCTCAATCCGCGCAAAAAATCCATGAGCATCACAACGCCGCAAAAAATCCGCAGGCTCCAAACCCATCCCCTGCGCGCGTGAAAATGTCTCGCCGTCCGCCACCGCGCCTGCGGCAGGACTGTTTCCATCCACTCCATCCGTCCCCGCGCTGAAAACCGCAATCCTCCTCCCCGCAATTTTCGGCACACACGCTAGCACAAACGCTGAATTCCGCCCGCCAATCCCGTCGCCCGTCACCGGGCTGCTGACCTCCCCGCCCGCAAAGATCGCCACACGCCGCCGCGGATTTTCCTTCTTCAGAATCTCCAGTTGCGCCAGCAAGTGTTCCGCCGCCTTCTCCAGCGGCCAATTATCCGTCTCCGTATCCACCAGACACGTAAATCCCTCCGCCTCGCAACAGTGATGCGCGGCGTGAAGCAATTCCCGCTCCCCCAGCAAAATCTCAAATCGCGCGCGCGCAAACGCCGCATCGCCATCCTTAGGTGTTTCACCAAACGCCCGCCGTTCGATTACCCCGCGCAAGGAAGACGGCAATTTCGCGAGCAAGCCATATTTCCGCGCGATCCGCTCGACATCGTCCACCGTGGATGGATCGGGCACGGTCGGCCCGGAAGCCAGCGCCGACTCCTCTCCCTCCGGTACATCGCTGATCGCCAGGGTTATTTTCATTGAGCGCGCCGCAGCCGCCGCCAGCCGGCCGCCCTTGGTAGCCGAAAGATGCTTGCGCACCACATTAATTTCTTCAATCGGCGCGCCGCAAGTGATCAGCGCGGAATTCAACTCCTGAAAATCCCCCAGCGTCACGCCAGGCCCCAGCGGCTGCTCCACCAACGACGACCCGCCCCCAGAAATCAGAAAAAATACCAGCGTCCTTTCATCGCATCGCGCCAGCCGCTCCAAAATCGCCTTGCCCGCCGCAAAACTCTCCGCTGTAGGCAAAGGATGCCCGCCCACAAATGGTTTCCAACCGGGCAAAGACTGCACGCGAAGAACGGGCACTACCAGGATTCCATCAGGAGGAAATTCAGGCGTCAGGACTTCGGTCAAGCCCAGAGCCATCGCGTTCGCAGCTTTCCCGAACGCAATAGCCACAATCTCGCGATATGCACGCAGGTCAACATCAGCGCCGCCAGCAGAAATCAATGAGCCGCGCCGGTCCATCCTTCGCGCCAGTGCCGAGGGAATATCAATCGCCGCCAAAGTGTGCCGAAAAACGTGCTCAGCAATTTTCTTCACGGCGCTATTTTAATCCCAACGCATCCGCGTTTAACGCATGCGGCGGCCGCCGCCCTTCAAATAGCGCCACCACATTCTGCGCCGCCATCACGGCCATCTTCGTGCGCGTATCCAGCGACGCGCTCGCAATATGCGGCGCCAAAATCACATCGCGCCGTGGCAAAAGCGCCGGATGCACCAGCGGCTCGTGCTCATAAACATCCAGCGCCGCCCCCGCGATTTTTTTACTCTCCAGCGCCTCCGCCAAAGCCTCCTCGTCCACCACGGGCCCCCGCGAAGTATTCACTAGATACGCGGTGTGCTTCATTTTCCCGAGGTTCTCGCGTGAAATCAGGTGCCTGGTATCCGGCAGCAGCGGCACATGCAGGCTGATAAAATCCGATTCGCGGAACAACGTGTCGCGCTCCACATATTCCGCCTTCAGTTCGCGCTCTACGTCTTCCTGCGCGCGCACCGCGTCGCTATAAATCACGCGCATGTTAAACCCCAACGCCCGCCGCGCCACGCCGCGCCCAATCCGCCCAAATCCCAGCACGCCCAAAGTTTTTCCCCACACATCGCCGCCCACCAGCTGATCCAAATCCCAACCCGGCCACGTCCCGCTGCGCATCCACGCGTCGCCCTCCAGCAGCCGCCGCCCAATGGCCATCAGCAAAGTCCATGCAAAATCCGCCGTCGTATCGTCCAACACTCCCGGCGTGTGCGTCGCCACCACCTTACCCCGCGTGCACGCCGCTACATCTATATTGTCGTAGCCCACCGAAACAGTCGCCGCAATCCGCAATTTCGGCGCGTGCGTCAGCAGCTCTTGATCCACTTTTTCCGTGAGCAGGCAAACCAGCCCGTCCTTATCCGCCACGCGCTTCAATAGCTCCTCGCGCGTGATGCGTTCCGCCGGAGCCCAATAATCCACCTCAAAATGTTGGTCCAGAACAGCCCTCGCCGCCGGAAAAAGTGGCCGCGTCGAGAGTATTTTCGGTTTGGTCAACGCACACCTCGCAAAAATTCCCCGCGCAGAATTTGTAACATATACTGCCAAATTAGCAAACGCGTCCGGAGCGCCTGGACGCCGCGCTTGGTAAAACGCAAACGCCGTAATGGCGCATCATATTGGAGTTGGAGGAGAAAGACTCATGACGCATCTACGAAGAGCCATCGTACTTCTATTCTTCAGCTGCTGCATCGCCCCGCTAGCCATGGGCCAGCTCACGCTGAAAGTAAAAATCCAATCCACGCCGATGGAACGCCAGTTACTCTTCGCCAAGCTCAACGACCGTGCCGCGACGCATCACATCAGGTTTGTCCTGGTCGAGGAAGGCTTCGACTACCGCGTGGCCTACGGCGTCGCCGGCCCCGTCATGACCCCCTACGGCCCAGCAGCCGCCAGTGCCTCTGTAACAAAAGTTTTCGACCCCAGCGGCGCCGAACTCTTCACCTTCGCCCGCGACGGCCGCTGGACGCCAGACGCCGCCGCCAACGCCACCGCAAAAGAAATCATCAAACGCGTAAGAAGGCTCCGCGGCCTCTAACGCTACCACCGCGCACCGAGTCCCCACTCGTTGACGCCCATCGCCGCACACGGCTATAGTGACCGTGAGAGCGTGCGCAATTCCATTCGCTGCCGCCGCTCCACGCACCCATGGACTCGCAACTACTCCGCGATCTGAAATCGCTCCTCGGCTCTCAAGCCGTCCTCCATCGCCCCGAGGAGCTGATGCTGTACGAATATGACGGCTCGGTCGAAGTGGCCCGCCCCAATTGCGTAGTCTTCCCGCGCACTACGGCCGACGTCCTGGCCATCGTAAAGCTAGCAAACCAATATCAAACTCCGCTAGTCGGTCGCGGCGCTGGCACCGGCCTTTCCGGCGGTGCGCTAGCCCGCAAAGGCGGCATCCTCACAGTTTTTTCGCGCATGAATCGCATCCTCGAAATTGACATCGAAAACCAACGCGCCACCGTGCAGCCTGGCGTAGTGAATTCCGATCTCAGCGCCGCGGTAGCCCACGCCGGCCTCCATTTCGCGCCCGATCCTTCCAGCCAAAAAGCCTGTACCATCGGCGGCAACGTCTCGGAAAATTCCGGCGGCCCGCACACGCTCGCCTACGGCGTCACCACCAATCATGTCCTCGCGCTTGAAGCCGTTCTTCCGACCGGCGAACTCATCCGCATCGGCAGCCCCGCGCTCGATGCACCCGGCTACGATCTCCTCGGCCTGTTTGTCGGCTCCGAAGGCACTCTCGCGCTGATCACCGAAATCACGGTGAAGCTCACGCGCCTCCCCGAAGCTGTAAAAACTCTGCTCGCGATTTTCGACTCTCTCGACGACGCCACCGAAACTGTAGTGGACATCACCGCGCGCGGCATCACCCCCGCCGCCTGCGAAATGCTCGATGGCTGGACCCTCCGCGCCGTCGAAGCCTACGTCCACGCCGGATTTCCGCTCGATTGCGCCGCCGTGCTGCTCCTCGAAGTGGACGGCGTCGCCGAAGCCGTGCAACAACACGCTGAAGAAGTTGCTGACATTTGCCGGGCACATCGCGCCCGCGAAGTTCGCGTGGCCCGCGACGCCCACGAACGCGACCTGCTCTGGAAAGGGCGCAAAAATGCCTTCGGCGCCGTCGGACGCCTCTCTCCCACGTATTACGTCCAGGACGGCGTCATCCCGCGGACCAAACTTCCCGCCACTCTCCGCCGCATCAACGAAATCGGCCTGAAATATGGCTTCCAGATTGGCAACATTTTTCACGCGGGCGACGGCAACCTCCACCCGCTAATCCTTTTCGACGCCCGAGACGAAGCGCAGTTTCGCGGCGTCGTCGCTGCTGCCGATGAAATTATACAGTTCTGCATCGAAATGGGCGGCTCCATCACCGGCGAACACGGCGTCGGCATGGAAAAAGACCGCCTGATGCCGCTGCTCTTCAGCGACGCCGATCTTGACGTCATGCGCGCGGTGCGCGATGCCTTCAACCCGCAAGGCCTGCTGAACCCCGAGAAAATTTTCCCCACTACAAAAGGCTGCGGCGAAATTCACGTCCGTCCGCTGCCCCTGGCCGGCACGCCCAGCGCATAAAATGACCTCCTCCGCCATCAGCCCGAGCGTCACCTCGCGACTGGCCGAAATTGTCGGTGCCGCAAACGTCGCCAGCGATTTCGCGCAACTTGCCACCTACGAAATTGACCGCAAACTGCCCGCTGCCGCAGTTCGCCCTGGAACAAGCGAGGAAGTAGCCGCAATCGTGAAATTTGCCGCGTCAGAAAGATTGGCGCTGGTCCCAACCGGCGCGCGCACAAAATTGGGAATCGGCTACGCGCCCAGCCGCTACGATCTCGCCCTGGACATGACGCGCCTTAACAAAGTGATCGCCTACGATCCGGGCGACCTCACCCTCAGCGTCGAAGCCGGCGTTCCCCTCGCAAAACTCGCGCAAGTTCTCGCCGAGCATCGCCAGTTTTTGCCGCTGCCGGTCCCATTCGCAAATCGCACCACCATCGGCGGCCTGATCGCCTCCGGCGTGGACTCCCCGCTACGCCAATTTTACGGCACCGCGCGCGATTTCCTTCTGGGCATGGAATACGTCACCGGAGAAGGCGTCGCGGCGAAAAGCGGCGGCCGCGTCGTGAAAAATGTCACCGGCTACGACATCCACAAATTAATGATCGGCGCGCTCGGCACCCTGGGCGTCATCACCCGCGTAAATTTCAAGACGTTTCCGATGCCGCTCGCCACACGCGGCTTCGTCGCGCGCTTCGCGAATGCCGAAACCGCGCTGGACATGCGCCACCGCATCGCGCGATCCCTGCTCACGCCGCTAACTATGGAAATCCTCAGCCCGGGCGTCGCCGAACTCTTCTCTAGCGACGCCGCCACGCGCTACGAACGCGCCGCCATGCCCGCCAACGTAATTTCCAACACAGAATGGGCCCTGACTGCAGGTTACGCCGGGGACGAGCCGGTACTCGAGCGCTACGCGAAGGATTTGCAGCGCATGGCCCAAGAATCCGGCGCCACAGGAGTCGCGATCCTCGCCGAGAACTTGCCTCCCGCCTGGGCGCGGAAACGCGAGGTCATCCCCATTGCGCTAGCATCCTCACCGGCCACGACCATCATAAAAATAGGCGTGCTGCCAATGCGCATGAATGAAGCCTTGGCAACCGCTCAAAAAGCCGCCGAAGCCAACAACCTCCGCTGGGCCGCCATGGCCCGCGGCCTAGGCATAATCTACTTCGCAATCCTCCCCAGCGATCACACCGAAGACTGGCGCCAGCGCGTAGCGAGTGCCATCGTCGCAATACAAGAAGTCTGCGCCAAACTAGCAGGCCACGCCACAATCCCCTGGGTCCCCGCCGAATGGAAAAGCACCCTGCAAATTTGGGGTGCCCCACGCCCCGATGCCCCGCAAATGCAAAAAGTAAAATCCGTCTTCGACCCGCAAAACATCCTAAGCCCCGGCCGCTTCGCCCAGAATTTGTAGCGACGGTACCGCACAGCGAGACCGCCACTGCTCCGCGCGGCGCCGCAGCCCCAGCCTCTCCCGCACTTCCGGTCGACGTTCTTTGTCGCTTCTCACCGACGATCCGTAAGCGAAAAGTTCGCTGCAAGCTTTCGATAGACTCACCACGAGAGGAGATTTACGCTCAAGCGCAAAACCGGCAGGGGTTACGGACACAGAAGCGAGCGACATCAGAATCAACAAGTTCCCACTGCACAGATGCCGTAAGATACGGAGTGCGATCACTCCAAGCGAGGCGTTCACCGCAATGGCTTCCGAATCCCGACCACCAAAGCCAGCGCAGTCAGCGGCGCCGCCGCAATCCCACGACGACGCACAGCGCGAATTCCAACTGACGCTCAGCGGCTTCTCCGCCATCGACAAGCCCGAATACGAAGACTACTCGCGCTGCGTCCACTGCGGCCTCTGCGCCAACAATTGCCCCACCTACCGCCTCTGGGGACGCGAAGCCGATTCCCCGCGCGGACGCATCAAGCAAATGGCCCTGGTGGATCAAGGCCGCCTGGAATTGGGCGAATCATTCGTCCTGCACATCGATCGCTGTCTGAATTGCCGCAACTGCGAAACCGTCTGCCCCTCCGGCGTCGAATACGGAAAAATTCTGGAACTCGCCCGTGCGCAGATCGAACAAAAATATAAACGCCCGCTAGCCTCGCGCATCGCCCGCGATTTCGTCTATCGCCGCCTGCTTCCCTACCCTGGCAGAATCGCAGCCGCCGCCCGCGCGTTAAAAATTTACCAACGCTCCGGACTGGCAGCCCTAGCCCGCGGCACAGGAATCCTGCGCCTGCTCGGCCTACAAAACCGCGAAAAGCTACTCCCGCGCATTGACTCCGATTTTTTCTTCAGCGACCTGGGCAAGACGTTTCCAGCGAAAGGCGCCCGCCGCGCCCGCGTGGCATTCTTCGCCGGATGCGTCGCGCAAGTCACCTTCAGCGACCTAAACCGCGCCAGCATCCGCGTCCTGCAAGCTAACGGCTGCGAAGTAGTCGTCCCCGCAACCCAAACCTGCTGCGGCGCGTTAGCAGCCCATGCAGGCGTGCGCGACATAGCCCGCGAACTAGCGCGCAAAAATTTCGATGCGTTCCTCTCCGACGATTTCGACGCGATCATCACCAACGCGGCCGGCTGCGGCTCCACTCTGAAGGAATACGCGCATCTGTTCAACGAGGACAACACCTCGCACTCACGCGCGCAAAATTTCTCCGCGAAAATGCGCGACATCAGCGAGTTTCTAGCAGACCTCGGCCTGACGGCCCCGCTGCGACCGCTGCCCGTGCGCGTCACTTATCAGGATTCCTGCCATCTGGTGCACGGCCAGAAAATCCGTGAGGCTCCGCGCCACCTCCTGCACGCCATCCCCGGCCTGGATTTCGTCGAAATGGCGCTAGCCGATCAATGCTGCGGCTCCGCCGGCGTCTACAACGTCACCGAAACCGAAACCGCGCTGGAACTCCTCGACCGCAAAATGGACTCGGTGCAACAGACGAAAGCTCAAATAATAGCCACAGCCAATCCTGGCTGCATCCTGCAACTGCGCGCCGGCGCCGCCATCCGTCGCACGGGCCAAGAAGTCCTGCACGTGGTAGAACTCCTCGACCGCGCCCTAGCCTAGCTCGTTCTCGGCGTTACTCCATCGCCCCTTTGCGGTGGTCAATCCCCCCGGTTCAAGGAACTCTCGATAGGCCTCGACAGGTATGGGCTCACGCGCCGCTGCGCGAGTGCGCGGTTCCTCGCTCTCCAGATTGACGGTTCCTCATGCGCACCGGCACTCCCAGCAATCCTCGGCGCAGGCGGCCTGTGTTTTCAGCTCATCCCAGCCGGGAAATCCGCCGTGAGCATGAAGTCGAGCAGCTCTTTCTCTTTTTCGGTCAGCGGACGAAGCTTGAATCGTCGCGCCTTGTCGCGTGCGGCGCGAGTTGTCATCACTCGAAAAGGGATGCGCGCTCTTTTTTGGCAGGATTATATCAGTGAACGGAACAGCGAAAACCGCAGTGAAGAGGGGTTTGCGGGCGGAGTATGGGGGAAATTTTCCGCCCGCAAATTGAGGCTGAGCTACTGGGCCCGTGCAATCCTAATCTTCAACATCGTCGCGCTTACTCTTCCGGCGCCGCTGGGGGACCTCCCGGCCCACCATGACGAAACGCGCCGCGCGGCTCCGCCTTCGCCACCGCGTAATCCGCCGGCACCTGGAACAAACTCGCCGCCGGTTCTGCCCGCGCGATACTCGTCATCTGATACACCGTGTCGCCCGAACGCGGATCGCTGCGCTTCGTCATCACCACCATTTGCAAATCCGGCGAATACCAGCGCTCGGTTACAATCACTATCGGCTTCGCGTTTCCAATCTGTCCCGCGGGAATCGTGCGCGTATAGCGCGTGCCTTCCGCCGACACGCCGCCAATCGTTTGCGTGCCCAGCGAAGTGGTCACCGTTTCCTTGTCCGCTGCTCCGTGCCCACCCGTGTGCGCTCCCTTCGTGAACTCAGATTTGTCCGGAGGAGGTGGCATCTGCCGCGCCGTCTTCGTATCAGCTTCCAAAATGTAACGCGTGCCCGCCACCGGATCGTTCACAAAGGTCACATGCGGCGCAGCCTGTCCCGCCACGGCCATCGGCCCAAACGCCGGCAACGTCATGTCGCGGCGCGTGCGTCCCTGACTATCGCGCGCAATCGTGCCCGTGGACGTGTGCTTGATCTGGTTTCCATCGGCCAACGTCTCGGTGGTCTCGGTCGAAAAACTCGCGCTGAACGGCGCGCCCGTCACGGTCTTGTCGCCCAGCCCAGCTTCAAAACCCAGAAACCGGATCTCGTCGCGCCCTGGTCCGTGCCCAAACCCGTGACCGGGAGGTGGCGGCGGAGGTGGCGCTGACGCCGCATCCTGCGCCTGCATCCCAGCGCCGGCTAGCAGCAGAATCATCGCCACCCCCACCATCGGGAAATACCTTCTGCTCTTGCTCATCTTAAGCTCCTCCGAAAAAATCATTGGTCGTTCTAAAAATCCGCATCCGTATCAGAATTCGCATTGGTATGCGCCACCAGCCGTATCGCTTGCGGCGTGCCATCCTGGCTCACCACCATGTCCGCCGTCACGTTGTCCGCCACGCCCATTCCTTCCACCGGCAAGCCGTAAGAAACCAACGCCGCCCGCGGTAAAACCACGCGCACCACCGCGCCGCCCTCCAACTCCGATGGATCGTACGCATACGGCAGCGGCATATAAGCCGTCGCGTATTCCGCGTCGTCCGACGCAGAGTTCGCGCTCGCCGGTGCGTTGCTACCCGGCGCAGTCGTCGCAGTTGTCGTCGCCGCGGAATTAGCAGGCGCCTGCGCCGAACTCAGCGCTGAATTCACATCGCCCGATGTCACCAGATGTTGCCGGTGCAGCGAAAGCCCCAGCGCCAACAAAACCGCTGCAGCCACCGCGAACGCCGCCAACTGCCAGCGCACGCCGCGCGAAGCCGTCGCCGATTTCTCCCGCCGAAATTCCTGCAGCAATGAAGTTTCCAGTCGCGGCGGTGCCTGCAACTCCGCTGATTCCTCAGCCGCCTGCCGCAACGCAAAATCCAAAGACTCAACCTCGGTAAGCAACGCCGCGCAATTACTGCAAAACTCCGCATGAGCCAGCGCCCGCTCGCACAGCGTCGCGCCCTCGGTTCCGGGCCGGTCCAGTTCGTGCAGCACTTCCTGAAATTGCGCGCAGTCCATCCGATTCATCCTTTTCGCTTCCGCAAAATCTTCCTTGCCGGAGTCCTGTCTCATTCGCCCACCGCCGACGCGCGCCGCACGGGCTGCGTGTCGCGCAATTTTTCCACCAGAATCGCTCGCGCCCGGTGCAGTCGCGAACGCACCGTGCCCACCGGACAATCCAGCGCCGCCGCGGCATCTTCATAACTCAACTCATCCAGCTCGCACAGCACCACCACTTCGCGGTAATTTTCCGGCAGGGTAGCAATGGCCTGCCGCACGCGCTGCACATTTTCCAGCGCAGCGAAATCGTCGCGATGCAGCATGTAAGCGCTCACTCCCGCGCCGTTGCCATTTCCGTTTCCGTTCGAATGCCCGTTCCCATTTCCAGTGCCGTAACCAGACGTCCCGTTCTTCCCGCTTGCCTTGCTCCGCGCCATGATCGCGTCCAGCTCATCCGCCGATTCCGGCAGCGGCACCGAATTCCGTTCCTGCTCCCAACGACGCCGCAAATGATTCCGCGCGATGCCGAACAAGAATCCCCCCAGCGTCCCGCGCCCAGGATCAAACCGCTTGGCGTCTCGTATCAACGTCATGAAAACCTCTTGCGTCACGTCCTCCGCCAGCGCCGCGTTCCCGCTCATGTGCAGCGCAAACCGGTAGATCGCCGGATGCTTGCGCCGGTACAGCAGCGTAAACGCAGCCTCATCCCCGGCCACCATCCGCCGGAGCAGTAGCCCCTCATCAATGGTTTCCATGCCCCTGTTCATCTCAGACGATTGGACGGCCCGGCACAACTCTCGTTACATATTCCGTCACCGCGGCGCAAAAGTTCCAGGAAAATGTTGCCTGACCCAGGTTTCGACGTTGTCGTTGACCGTGTAGCGGCCGTCCCGCCCTGGCGCGATGGGGGCCTTCGACGTTGCTAGCGCCGGCGCCCCGCCCTCTCCGTGGCCTTTGCTTTTGACTTTGGCTTTGACTTGGCTCTTGCCGTAGCCTTCAGGCAGCGCACTTCAGTGCATGATTTGCGTCACGCCAATCCCCGGCGCCCGGCCGGCCACCGCCCCGCGCCCCTCCTCTTGGACAATCCCCTTCTTGACCAAACCCCTAAGGTTCAATAACGTAGGGACGCGCAGAGGGTCGCCTTTGCCTGGCTGGCAAGCGCGCGCTGCTGCCCGCTGCCGATGGGCCGCGGTGAATTCATATCGCAAGGCGTCGCCGCGCATAAACCACGGAGGAATCGCCATCATGCAGGAATTCGATCCGCATGTCTTAGAAGAAAAGCCCATCCCGCCGCCCGAAGAATTCAGCAAAAAAGCCCGCGTGCGTTCGCTCGAGGACTACCGCGAACTCTACGCCGCTGCGGCAGCCGATCCCGAAACCTTCTGGGGCGACCAAGCAAAACTTCTCCACTGGTTCGAAGCCCCCAAAAAAGTCCTGGAATGGAATCCGCCCCATGCCAAATGGTTTGTCGGCGGCAAGCTCAACGTCTCCTACAACTGTGTGGACCGCCACCTCGAGAAAAACGCCAATAAACCTGCGCTGATGTGGGAAGCCGAAGACGGCTCGACCATTCAATACACGTTCGCCGAGCTGCACGAGCGCGTCTGCAAATTTGCTAACGTGCTGTCCTCGCTCGGCGTCAAGCCGGGCGATTGCATCGCGATCTATATGCCCATGGTACCCGAGCTGCCCATCGCCATGCTCGGCTGCGCGCGCGTCGGCGCCGTGCATTCGGTAATCTTCGGCGGCTTCAGCGCCACGGCCATCGCCGACCGCGTCGCCGATTGCAAAGCCAAAATCCTCATCACCGCCGATGGTGGTTTCCGCCGCGGAAAAATCGTCCCCTTGAAAGAAACCGCCGACGCCGCCATGAAGAATTGCCCCACCATCGAAAAATGCATCGTCGTGCAGCGCACCAAGGAAGAAGTTGGCTGGCAAGAAGGCCGCGACCTCTGGTGGCACGAAGAAGAAGACAAAGCCGCAAAGGATAATATCGCCGCGCCCTTCGACTCCGAACATCCGCTCTACATCCTCTATACCAGCGGCACCACCGGAAAACCCAAAGGCGTCCTGCACACTTCCGGCGGCTACCTGCTGCAATGCACTTGGAGCACTCAACTGGTCTTCGATCTGCAGGAGGACGACATTTACTGGTGCACCGCCGACATCGGCTGGGTCACCGGCCACAGTTACGTCGTCTATGGCCCGCTATCGAATGGCGCCAGCATCGTGATGTACGAAGGCGCACCGGACTTTCCGCAGAAAGATCGCTTCTGGGAGATCATCGACCGCTACAAAGTCACCATCTTCTACAGCTCCGCCACCGCCGTGCGCGCCTTCATGGCCTGGGGCATGGATTGGATCACGCCGCACAAACTCGCCAGCCTCCGTCTGCTCGGCACCGTCGGCGAGCCCATCAATCCCGCCGCGTGGAAATGGTACTTCGAAGCGATTGGAAAAAATCGCTGCCCCATCGTGGATACATGGTGGCAAACGGAAACCGGCTCCATTCTGATTTCTCCGCTCCCCGGCGCCACGCCCACAAAACCCGGCTCGGCCACGCTGCCGCTCCCAGGAGTGATCGCGAAGGTCGTCAACATGAAAGGCGAACCAGTCGGTCCCGGCGAAACCGGCTACCTGACAATCCAAAAACCCTGGCCCTCCATGCTTCGCACCATCTACGGCGACGACGAACGCTACGCCCGTGAATACTGGACGCGCATCCCCGGCGTTTATTTCGCAGGCGACGCCGCCCAGTGCGATAAAGACGGCTACATCTGGGTCCTGGGCCGCGTCGACGACGTGATCAAAGTCGCCGGCCACCGCCTGAGCTCCATGGAAATCGAAAGCGTCCTGGTAAGTCATCCCGCAGTAGCAGAAGCCGCAGTAGTCGCGCGCCCCGACGAAATCAAAGGCGAAGCCATCGTCTGCTTCGTCGCCCTGCGCGTCGGACACCAACCCAGCCCAGAACTACGCAAGGAATTGATGGACTATGTAGCCAACACCATCGGCTCCATTGCCCGCCCCTCCGACCTTCGCTTCACTCCCCTGCTCCCAAAAACGCGCAGCGGCAAAATCATGCGCCGCCTCCTCCGCGAATTGGCCACTAAAGGCGCCGTAACAGGCGACACCACAACGCTGGAAGACATGGCGGTAATCGAGCGCCTGCTAAAAGCCCAAGCAGACGACGAGGAATAAATCGTAGTTACAAAGTTCCGCGGAGACTGCGTGGCCCACTTGCCGCGCCGGCCGTGGGGCACGCATTTTTGGAGTGCGGCGAGCTTGTCCCGTACCCCAGCCCGCCACTCGTGCGAACAAATCGCGACTTGATTCGCCACGAAGCAGACGTCCCCGTGCTCCTATCTGCCATTGCCAGCAAACCCGATTGGCTGCTCACCCACAACATCAAACACTTCACTCCCGCCGTAGCCAAGCGCGCCGCCCTGCGCATCGCCACCCCCGCCGATTTCTTCCGCGCGCTCTCCTCTCTGCTCCGCTGACGATGCGACGAGCATCGTTATCCCGAGCCCGGCGCCTTTGCTTCATGCCGACCGAACGATCTCTGCCGGTTTTCCTCTGTGCCGTCGGCTAGTAGGCAACACCGAGGCGAAGAAGTTTACGAACTTTTCCCGCAGGTAGGGTTCGGCTCGCCTTGGCGTCGCGCACGCCTGCGCGAACGGCGGCAAGCGTCGCCTCGTCTTCGTCATTCATGACAGCTACCGGCTTTTCGAAATTGAAGTCGCGAGGGTTGGCCATGCGGTCAACTCAGACGATCACAGCACGTGCCTTCCCGGTTCATCGAATTCAAGCAGTATCTTGAACCCGATCACATCCGCTCCAAACCGTATCTTGAGTTCCTTGATGCCAAACGCAAAATTTTTCGGCGGTGATCCGGCCGATACCGCTTGCGGATCCTCGGGCAGTCTCCAGGGAAAATTGCAGTGCGGACAAGCGGCGGGGATATCGCGGATATCGTCAGGCGAAACCGTGAGCCGGGACTTGCACTGATGGCATTCGAACGAGATAGCGCGAATCTCTTCCAACCCCACCACGATCTTACGTTCGAACGTCACGATGGCCGAAGTGTACCACGACAAGGCGCGCTCCTTGGAATCACAGCGTCAGCGAAAAGCTGCGGCGAAGCACGGCGCCAATCGCACGAGCGAACGCAAAACCTCTCAGGGCCACCACAATTGCATAATATGAAAAAGCCCAGCCCCCATCAGCGCTGCTCCAGGAATCGTCAGCACCCAGGCCCACACAATCCTCCGCGTCACACCCCAACGCACCGCCGTCAGCCGGTGCGCCGCCCCCACGCCCACAATTGCGCCAGTAATCGTATGCGTGGTGCTAACCGGAATCCCGAAATGCGCAGTGGTGATCAAAGTCAGCGCCCCAGCGGTCTCCGCCGAAAATCCTCCGAACGGATTCAGCTTCGTAATCCGCTGCCCCATCGTCTTGATAATCCGCCAACCGCCAGCCATCGTCCCGCCCGCCATCGCCAGATGACAACAAATAATCACCCAATAAGGCACCGCGAAATTGTTCAGCAAACCTCCGGCCACCAGTGCCGTGGTAATAATTCCCATCCCCTTCTGCGCGTCATTGGTTCCGTGCCCCAAACTGTATCCCGCCGCCGAAACCAATTGCAGCCGCCGAAACCAGCGATCCACTTTCTGCGGCCGCATCTTCCGCACGATCCAGCTCGTCCCGATGCTCGTTGCAAATCCCAGAAACATTCCAATCACCGGCGAAAGAAACAGAAACAGAATCGGCATGGTCCATCCGCTCAGAATCAGCGCCTTCATCCCCGCATGCGCCACCGCCGCGCCGCCATATCCGCCCATCAACGCGTGCGAAGAACTCGTCGGCAACCCCAGAATCAGCGTGATCATGTTCCACAAAATCGCGCCCAGCAGGCCCGCCAGCAGCACGCGCTGATTCACCATATCAATGTGCACCATCCCGCTGCCCAAAGTTTTCGCCACCGCCGTGCCAAACACAAACGCCGCGACGAAATTCCAGAATGCCGCCCACGCTACCGCGCGAAACGGCGTCAACACGCGCGTCGACACCACCGTCGCAATCGAATTGGCAGCATCGTGCCAGCCATTGGAAAATTCGAATGCCAGGGTCAGTCCGACGGTCAGTAATAGAAGCTGGAAGCTGTTCACAGAGTCAGGCGCTTTTCAGAATGATGTTTTCGATTACGTTCGCGACGTCCTCGCATTTATCCACGGCGGTTTCAATCACCTCAAAAATCTCCTTCCACTTGATGATCTGCACCGGGTCTTTCTCTTCGTCGAATAATTGCGCGATCAACGTCCGGCAGATCCGGTCGCTCTCATTTTCGTAACGGTTAATCTCGATGCAATGCTTCATCGCCGTGTCCGGTTTTTCGATCGCGTGGATCGCCGCGGAGAGCTCCTTGGTCGCCGACACCAGCACCCGCGCCAGGTCCAACGTTCCCACGCGCAAAGTCTCCACGCGATACAGCGCGAAGCGGCTGGCCGCGGCGTCAATTAGGTCAATCACATCGTCCATCGTGCTCACCAGCTCGTGAATGTCCTCGCGGTCAAACGGCGTGATGAACGTCTTATTCAGCATGCGAAATGTCTGGTGCGTAATCTCATCGCCGGCATGCTCGATCGCCTTGATGTTCTGTACTTGCTCCGGCACTCCCGTGTAGTGCAGCAACATCCTCAGAAAGGCCTCGGCTCCATTGTTGATATTTTCCGCCTGCTTGCGGAACAGGTCGAAAAAACCTTCTTCGCGCGGCAGCAGCCGTTGCAACAGTCCGGTCATCGCGTTTCACTTCCCCCAGCCGCAGAGTTCGAAACAGCCAGACCATAACAGAGTTAGCAATCCAGAGGCAAGGAACCCCGGGCAAACCCATCGCGGAGGGAGGTGCGTCTCGCCCGTACGAGTGATGCTCCCGCGGACCAAGGTAGCAAGCTCGGCCCGATGTCTAGGGTCTGACGTCGTTTTTGAACTTGACTTCGACTTCGCTCTCCAATTTTGGGCGTGACGTGACCTTCGAAGTTGATTCCTAAGTTGTTGTGAAAGCTGGCCGTTTTCACGCCGAGGGACCTGCATCCGCAAAACTACGGACGCTCGCACCGAATCATAGCCCGGTGTCTCAGATGCTGTTATCCTTGCCTGGAACCACTCCACAAAGGTCGCGCTGATGGCTCAAACCGCATCGCCTGCAATCCCCTACTCCGCGGCTCAACACGACGCCTACGCTCCGGTCCCGTGGTACATCTGGTGCGGCCTGCTCGGTGTCATCTCCATCGTGTTCGGCCTCTATTGGGACATTTCCTGGCACATGAGCGTCGGCCGCGACACTTTTTGGACTCCCGCGCACATGGCCATCCAGCTCGGCGGCATTCTGGTCGCGCTCACCAGCGTCTATCTGATTCTTTCCACCACGTGGGGCCATAATTCCGCGGCTCGGGCTGCTTCCATCCAAGTATGGGGATTCCGCGGACCGCTGGGCGCCTTCTTGGCCTGTTGGGGCGGCGTGGTAATGGTCACTTCCGCGCCCTTCGACAACTGGTGGCACAATTCGTTCGGCCTCGACGTCGCTATCGTCAGTCCTCCGCACATAGTCCTGGGCGTAGGAATTCTGGCCGTCGCCATCGGCGCTCTGCTTTTACTGGTGAGCTGGATGAACCGCTCCGCAGGCGACGGCCACACACGGCTTCGCCGCCTGTATCTGCTTATGGGCGGCGTTATTCTCTCACTGCACTGGCTTCTGCTTTCGGAATACACCGGCGGCTCTCAGATGCACGGCCCCGCGTTCTATCGAGCCTTGTCGCTGGCTGTGCCGATCATTCTCATCGCGCTCTCGCGTGCCAGCGGCTATCGCTGGGGCGCGACCATGGTCGCGGCAATTTACACCGCATGGGTGCTCGGGCAGCTCTGGCTGCTGCCATTGTTTCCGGCGACGCCAAAGCTTGGTCCGGTGTTCACCAAAATCACGCACATGGTGCCGCTGGAATTTCCCACGCTTATCATCGTTCCGGCGATCGCTCTGGATTTTTTGCTGAATCGCTACGCCCATAAAAACAAATGGGCGCTCGCCGTCATGCTCGGCACCGCTTATCTCGCCGTGCTGCTGCTCGTGCATTGGCCGCTCGGCGATTTCCTGATTTCACCGGCTGCACGCAACTGGGTTTTCGGCCAGAATTATTTTCCGTACATGGAATCGCCTTCGGAATATCACTGGAACTGGGAATTCGTGGACCTCGCGCCAACTACCAGACTCTTCTTGCAAGGCATAGGCATCGCTCTCGCAACTTCGATCGTCGGTTCTCGCATCGGACTCGCCGCCGGTGATGCATTGCGCGGCCTGCGCCGGTGAACGCCGAGCCGCGGCGCAGCATCGCCTCGCGCGCCCGAGAGCTGGCACTCGCCGCGCCCGCCGTATTGATCGGCATTCTTTTGTTGATCGCGCCCGCGTGGGCCCACGTCGGAAATCCAGACGTTTATTTTCAAGGCGCCGCCGGCCCTTATCATCTGATCATCACCATTCGCACGCCGCAGATGATTCCGGGCACCGCGGACGTGGAAATTCTCAGCGCTACTCCCGGCATTTCGAAAATCACCGTCGTCCCGCTCTACATTGTCGGACCCGGCGCAAAATATCCGCCCGTCGGCGACCTGCTCGGGCAATCCAAAGAAGACCCGCAATATTTTTACGGCAAAATCTGGCTCATGGATTCCGGTTCGTGGCAAGTGCGCGTGCAAGTGGAAGGCTCGCAAGGCGCGGGCGAACTTGCCGTGCCGGTGCCCGCTGCCGCGCGCAGCACACTGCCGATGCAACGCTCGCTCGGCATTTTGCTCTTCGCATTGATGGCGCTGCTCGTGGTCGCGATTATTTCAATTGCAGGCGCGGCGCGCCGCGAAGCCACGCTCGCGCCCGGCGAATTTCCCTCTGTGGAAAGGTCCCGCCGCGGACGCTGGATGATGCTCGGCACGGCCGCAGTGGTCTTCGGCGTCCTGTATTTCGGAAACTCGTGGTGGAATTCCGAAGCCAGCAACACCGCCCGCAAGATGATCTACAAACCGCCGCCGCTTGACGTTTCTCTGGAACCCGGCGGAAAACTCCTGCTGAAAATGGGCAATTCGGAATGGCATCGCACTCAACCCGAAACCGTGATGACCACTCTCATGCCCGACCACGGCTACCTGATGCATTTGTTTCTTATTCGTGAGCCTGGCATGGATCGCTTTTATCATCTCCATCCGCGAATTGTTCGGCTCGAGCCCGGGCTTCATCCGCAGCACGAACCTTGGTTCGAGATGGAATTGCCCGCGATTCCCGCGGGGCGCTATCAAGTTTTCGCCGATGTGGTGCGCGAGTCCGGCTTCCCCGACACCATGATCGCCGAAATTAACTTGCCGGATATTGCTGGCGTCGCGCTCACTGGCGACAATTCCACCGCCGCATCCTCTCCGCTCTCCGCGGACAGGCTCGGAGCGAACAATGACGGTGTGAGCGAGAGAGCAGAGATGTTCGGCGACGCGCCACAGGGCGCTATGGCGAGTCTGCCAGATGGCTACCGAATGATTTGGGAACACGGCAGCGCGCCGTTCACCGCGAATCATTTCATCTGGCTGCGTTTTCGTTTGGAAATGCCGGACGGCAAGCCCGTCAGCGACTCCGAGCCTTACATGGGAATGGCAGGCCACGCCGAGATTGTGAATTCCGATCGCTCCGTCTTCGCGCACATCCATCCTGACGGCTCAGTCGCCATGGCTGCGCTGGAACTCACCGAGAAGAATTCAATGCAAGGAAATGCCAGCGCCATCGGGCAAGCGGGAGCAAACGCGGGCGGTGAAATGGTCGGCACGGGCATGTCCGGGATGGACATGTCCATGGATCCGCGCTCCGCCGAGGTTTCCTTCCCCTACGGATTCCCAAAAGCCGGGGACTATCGCCTCTTCGTCCAGATGAAACGCGGCGGAACGATCGAAACCGGCGTCTTCGACACGCTGGTGCTTCCCTGAAGCGCGACGCCTGGGCGCGAGGTATTCACGCGGCAGCGCCAAATCTTCGAAACCCGTTACGAATTGTCAGGCCGCATCATTTTTGCGGCGGTTCTTGTTACCAGGCTGCGGGGCGCGATGCGCTGCGATTCTTTCATCAGGCGATTCATGAAGCCGGAAATCACGTAGGGCTTTCCCGCCGCTTGCGCTTCCAGACCCACGCGGGCGACTTTCTCCGCCGTCTCGGCATTTCTGAATGGACGGTCTGGTTGCTGCGCCACCTCCTGAAATTCCGTCACGGTCGAACCCGGACACAGCGCGCAAACGCGCACCCCCAGCGGACGCACTTCCTCGGCAATTCCTTCCGCCAGCAGCAAATCAAACGCCTTGGTCGCCGCATAGCACGAACTGAATGGCAGCGGCTGATAGGCCGCGAGCGAAGCGACGATCATCACGTCGCCGCGCTTCCGCTGCACCATCGCCGGCAAATACAGCCGCGTGAGATGCACCACGGCGGAACAATTCACCTGAATCATTTCCAGCATCTTCTGCACGGGTATCTCATGTACGAAACCGTATGCGCCAAAGCCCGCATTGTTGATCAGAAACTCCACCTCGATCTTCTTGTTTGTCGTGAACGCGCAAATCTCGCCCGGCGCTTCCGGGCGTGTCAGGTCCGCGGCGAATACTTCGGTCTTGATGCCGTGCTGCGACGCGAGATCAGCAGCCAGTTTCTGCAGCCGGTCCACGCGCCGCGCCGTAAGCACCAGATTCGCGCCGCCCGCCGCCAGCAACTTCGCCAGCTCCAGACCGATTCCAGCGCTCGCTCCGGTAAGGAGCGCCCACTTGCCCCGCCACTCCTGCTGCCACTTTTCCGCCACGAAATCCTCCGCTCGGGCAACCATCAGTTCGCAACGCCACTGCCGGAAACTCTATCACAGCGAGGCTCGCGCTATTTGAGTCTGCTTGACCAGGAGATCGTTTTTTCCCAGGTCGCGGCTTTCAGCCGCTGAAGTGCGGCCCGCTAAATTTGAACAACCAATCGGATGAGAGCTTAAATCGGGGAGACGCCGAAACAGGAAATCGGAGAGAAACGCTTCAGACGTTGTCGGGTTTTTCGCGCGGCATCATCGTGTCCCGGATGCGCACGCCCTGCTCTTTCAGGCGATCAAGCAGCCGCCGCGCCCAGACGAATTCCGCCCCCCAGAATGCCCAGAGCAAGCATGATGGTGAGCCAGCCGGGCCCAGGAGTTGCGATCATCACGATGCCCAGAGCAAGCAGCGTGAACCCGATCAGCACCTTGACGAACCGTTTGGCCTGCTGGAACGAATGGATCAGCACCAAAAGTCTCGCTTCACGAGTGTCACAGGCGCTCGTGTCCGCTTCCCTAGCTGCCTGCTCGCCGCTCCATTCGTTAGATGCGATACAACCAGTTATGTCTCGTCATGCACGCCGATTTCCATCGCCAAAAGATGCGACGGCATCTAAATTTTTGCTACGTGCGAGGAGAACAGTGGGGTTGCGTGATGCAGCATCGCTGGAATCCGGACGTCGCGGCGAGCGCTGGCCACAAATGGAAAGATTCTGCCGGGTAGGTGGCAATACGGGACCGCATGCAGGAGCAAATCGCAGCTCCCGTACTTCGCGTTCACTCAATTCTGCGAGGCAGCGCCGCCTAGAACTTGTAAACGATGCCCACCGAAGCTTTCGGGCTGATCTGATAGGTGTTGAAGAACCGGCTGGCGACGCCATCAATCGCCACTCGCAGCGCGACGTGACGATGATGGGCGTTCAAATCCACGCCGACGCCTGCCAGTCCGGCAAGCGCACCTTGCCCGCCATACGGCGTTTGCGGATCGATGAACATTCCTCCAATCATCGCATGCGCCCACAGGTCAATGCCCTTTGGCCCCACGTAGCGAAACCGCGGACCGATGCCACCAAACACCAACCAGGAATTCTGTCCGGGTTGACTGCCATAGGTGGCCATCACTTCCGCATCGGCTCCCAGCCAGTCCCGGTAATAGTAAACCGCGGACACGTTTCCACCGTTCATAGTCGAGGTCGTCCCAGGAACTTCGTAAAACCGGAAAAACGTGTAGCCGGCGTAGAGGTCCCAGCTGTACTTGTTGAAGACGCCCTGCACATCCTGCGGCATGGCTGCCGGTACTGCAGGTGCCGCCGGGGCCGGGCTAGCAAAAGCGGGCGATGCGAACACGGTTGGGGAATCTGCTGCCGGGCTTGCCGGGGTCGCAGGCATTGTCGCTGTGGCGGCGTACGACAGGAACGATGGGGTGGCGAGCGTCACCGAATCCCCGAAATTCGATTGTGCTCCGGAATTTACGGCTACCAGCAGCAGGCCGGCAAAAAGAACAGAGATATATTTCATCGCCTCTTTCCCCCAGACGAAGGAATGCCTTATCCACTTTCCCTATAACTTTGAGGGATAGCCAAAGGGCGTGTCTATAGGATTGATTTGGTTTGCCGCTTGGATGTCACCCTGTTCGCCGGGACAGCCCCGAGCCGGGGCCAGCCGGCCTGGAACGAGTTTGTAACTCGCGTCGCGGCGCGGCGCCGGAATGGTCGCGCAAGGCAAAGAGTTCACCGCAGGGGGAGCCGAGCGCGCAGAGAACGGTTGCCCCTGGTGCGTTCTAGCGATTACGCGATCCGCTTGAGCGCTGCGCGAGGACGGCGCTCCCCCCAATCTTCGCTTGACCTGAGAATTATTTCTGCTATTCTGCGGGGGCTGCCTTACCAGCAGCGCTTATCAAGAGTGGTTGAGGGGACAGGCCCTGCGACGCCACAGCAACCTGGTGCAACTGCCAAGGTGCTAATTCCTGCCCAGTGGGGAGAGATAAGATCCTCGATAGACCGGCCACCGGTCGTTGAAGATTCAACTCCCAAGCTGAAGTCGAATTAAAGCCTGCATTCGC
>Ga0209420_1000172_pt1 | contig 40440 bp, 30 predicted proteins | sample BlaSpr_A8_OM1_O1_FD_187972 | JGI IMG/M metagenome (GOLD analysis project Ga0209420, IMG submission 187972) | Forest soil microbial communities from Thunder Bay, Ontario, Canada - Black Spruce, Ontario site 2_A8_OM1_O1 (SPAdes) (version 2) | ecosystem: Environmental > Terrestrial > Soil > Boreal...
AGCCTCGATTAAACCCTTTCCCTCGGAAATGAAATATTCCTGGACTCCAAAGGTTCCCGAGACGTATTTGCCCACAGGGAAATTAGGATTTCTCGAGGCAACCACCTGGCCAAGCGCCAAAGCCCGCATCACCTCGCCGATGCCAACTGGCGGGACGTAGGATCGGTTCTGCTTCATCCAGCCACGCATGGCCGGGTCGAGTGAAATAAACAACACCTTGATCAGCAGTTCGCCTTCGTGCAATTCACGAACCGTCTCTTCCTCGTAGCTCCAGTCCGTACGCTTTGGCATCCCGACAGGGCGGGAAGCGAGGGTGAATCTATGATTAATGAATGCCATGATGGTTTCCTTTCCAGTCAGACGGTGTAGCGCTCACTGGACAGAAGGCGAGCTGCAATCTGACGACGCAGGGCGACGGAGTTCACCGGGGTGTGATCCGCATAGCCTCGCATAGTTACGAGGTGTTTGCGCAAGGCATCTCCTTCGCTGCAGGCGCTCAGCACGGTGCGCGAGAACCCCTCGATCCGAGTGGTCGCATCGCGCAGGTATACAGCACAGATATCGACGGCGTTTCCGCTCTTGCCCGAGGTGGTCAGCTTCTTGCGGCGGAGCACGCTGGATTCCATAGCAAAGACCCCCATGGCGATGTCGGAGAGGTTCATGATGACCTCCTGCTGTTTCTCAAGCTGAGCGCCGTATTTTTCGTGGGCGACCGCAAGCGTCAGGAGAAATATTTTCTTCGCGTTGCGAACGAGGCGGTCTTCTTCGGTTTCTGTTTCTGCAACACTTTGCTTCCTGTTCGAGAGGCCGGAGTTCTCGCTTTGGTTCAAGACGGAGAGCGCTGCTTCAAAAAGAGGCAACTGTCCGCGGGCCGCACGCTTCAACGGCATGCCCATAATGACCAGCCGGTTGATTTCGTTGGTGCCTTCAAAGAGGCGATTGATTCGCGAATCGCGATAGGCGCGCTCGACTGCGTAGTCCTGATGAAAACCGTAACCGCCATGGATCTGAACGCCTTCGTCAACCACGTAGTCGAGCATCTCAGAGGCGAAGACTTTCACCATGGAGCATTCCGCCGCATACTCCTCGACGGCCTGCATCTCCGTGATCGAACTCTGTCTTCGCTCGGCGGCACTGGCCTGCAGCTGGCTTTCGATGAGTCCGGCCACGCGCCAGATCATGGATTCTGCTGCAAAAATCCTAATGGCCATTTCTGCAAGTTTGTGCTGAATGGCACCGAAGTCAGCGATGGCGGAGCCAAAGGCTTTTCTCTGCTTCGCGTACTTGATGGAGATGGCGAGCACGTTCTTGGCGGCGCCGACGGAGGCAGGGCCAAGTTTCAAGCGTCCGATATTGAGAACGTTGAACGCGATGACGTGACCGCGCCCGATTTCTCCGAGGACGTTCTCGACAGGAACAGCTACGTTATCGAGATAAACCGCAGTGGTCGAGGTGCCGCGAATTCCCATCTTATGTTCCTCGGCGCCGCTAGTGACACCGGGGAAGGCTCGCTCCACCAGGAAGGCCGTGAACTTTTCGCCTCCGACTTTGGCGAAGATGGTGAACAAGTCGGCGGCCCCGCCGTTGGTGATCCACATTTTCTGGCCGTTGAGTATGTAGTGCTTGCCGTCGGGAGCGAGGTCGGCGCGCGTTCGCGCAGCAAGAGCGTCTGAACCGGCCAGTGGCTCCGTGAGGGCATAAGCAGCCAGCAGTTCCATGCGAGCCAACCGAGGCAGATATTTTGTCTTCTGCTCAGGAGTACCGAAGTACACGATGGGAAGGGTGCCGATGCCGGTGTGCGCGGAGTGCCAGCCCGCATAGGAGGCGTCGCGTCCCATGTGTTCGGCGGCGACCATCAGGGAGGGCAAGTCCATTTCCATGCCCCCGAATTCTTCTGGGATGGTCATGCCCGTAAGGCCCAGTTCCGCGGACTTCCGCAGTACCGCAAGGGCGGCGCCCGGCTGCTTCTCGCGGATAGCAGGAAGATTGGGCTCGACTTCGTTGGCCCAAAATTCATCGATCATCCGGCCGGTCGCAAGATGTTCTTCGGTGAGATCTTCCGGAGTGAACACCTGGGCCGGGAGGACATCTTCAAAGAGAAAAGCTGAACCTCTTGTCTTGCCGGGAATTTCTGTTAGTGTCGTCATGATTGCGATGCCCCCTCTTGAAATTAACCATCTAAGTTCGTTGAAAGAATTCGAAGGCCGCGAACTGCCCCCGACGGACTGGCTGGTTCTGACCCAGGACCGCATCCAGAAGTTCGCGGATGCCACCGAAGACCGGCAATGGATTCACGTCGACCCGGAGCGAGCGGCGCGTGAGTCGCCATACGGCGGCACTATTGCTCACGGCTTCCTCACACTTTCGCTGCTGAGCTATTTTTCCGGACAAGCGATTCGAGTTAGGGAGGGAGTCGAGATACGCGTCAACTACGGACTGAATCGTGTGCGCTTTCCATCGGCGGTGCGGGTGGGCTCGGCGATTCGCGCCCGGGTGACTCTGTCTTCGGTGAAGGAATCTGCAGCGTTCGTGGATATCATTTTCTCGGTCACGATCGAGACTCAAGGCGCCGACAAGCCCTGTTGTGTGGCCGAATGGGTGGTTCGGTACTACCGCGCATGATGGGACGTGGAATCGGAATTCGATCATATTGTCCCGCTCTCCGCGCAGTGTAGCGAGGCGCGCATCAGAATGGCGATTTTGTGCGGCATGGTGCCGAATCGTTCATCGTGCGTGAGTCCGCGGGCGTAGCGGTAATAGATCTGCTGGACAATCACCGCGACCTTGAAGCGGGCAAAGGCTAAATAGAAGACCATGTCGTGGATGCCGCGGCCGGTCGCCAGAGCATAGCGTTCGGCCAACTGGGCGCGGGTCAAAGTTCCAGGGATAGTTGTGGGAGCAGAACAGATTTCCTGCAGCTCTTCGGGATCACTGGGATCGGTCCAGTAGGCCAGGGTCGTGCCGAGATCAGAGAGCGGGTCACCCAGCGTACACATCTCCCAGTCCAAAACTCCGACTATTTTTGTAATGTCGTTCGAGTCGAGCACGACGTTGTCATACTTGTAGTCGTTGTGAATCAGGGTTGCGTCGCTCGACGCGGGAATGTTTTGCGTGAGCCAGGCCGAGATGCGTTCGACTTCAGGCAGGTCGTGAGTCGCTGACTTGTGATAACGCTCGATCCATCCCTTCACCTGGCGTTCGAGGTAGCCCTGCGGCTTACCCAAATCGCCGAGTCCGATCTTCTGGTAGTCGAGGCCATGCAAGCGCACGAGGTTGTCGAGGAAAGCTTCGCTGAGCCGGCGCGCCATCGCGGAGGACAAGACCAGGCCGGGCGGCAGTTCTCGGTGCAGAATGATGCCTCGAATCGGTTCCATGAGATAGAAGGGGGCGTCGAGAACGGAAAGATCGTCGCAATAGAGAATTACTTCGGGGGCAACGTTATAGGTTTCGTGCAACTTGGATAGCACGCGATATTCGCGGCCCATGTCATGGGCAGACTTCACCTGGCTGCCGAACGGCGGACGGCGCAACACCAATTCGCGTCCACCCCAAATCACGCGATAAGTCAGATTCGAATGACCGGAAGGGAACTGCTCGACTGTAACCGGACCTGGAACTTCGAAACGCCGGCCGAAGTATGCGCGGAGTCGAGCCAGGTCAAGTTCTTCCCCGGCTCTGACGGCAATTGCGTGATCACAAGAGGCAGTCATTTCTAACTTTTTTTGTCACTGTCTTTCTTACCGATACGTAAGCAAATTCTTGTCCTCGAGATGAGGGTGCGCATTGAACGTACTCAGCGTGAAACGACTGCCCGAACTTAGAAACTCGGTGAACGAGGCGTTGCACGACATCCAGGTCAATTGCAGCGTGTCCGCATGCGGCAAGTGCAAAGCTCGCCGCATGGCAGCGCCAATAGGACCTGCCGAAGTAAAGACCACGAAATCGCCGGCTGGCGTCGCGCTGTTCACGATGGCCGTGATGCCCCGATCGACGCGCGCGCAAAAGTCTGGCCAGGATTCCACCCCGTCAACCACTAACTCACCGCTCACCCACATGCCGATGACTGCCTCGAACATCTGTTGGAAGCTTCTTTTTCGTTCGTCAGAATTCTTGGCACGCTCGAACGCCTGGTGAAGATCGCGGACTTCTTGAGATCTCTCCAGCAGCTGCGGCAGACCTAGCTTCAGAACCGCTTCCGCTGGATATTCGTCGAACTCGTTCATCACAGACATTTCAGGAAACTCCCGGCCAAGTTTTCGATACGCTTCCTCGACCATGCGCGCGGTCTGCACTTGCCGGACGCGAGGACCCGAACAGGCGCGGCTGAAGAGCACGCCGCGGCTGGCCCAGTACTCTCCCAGCATCCGGGCTTGCACTTCGCCGGTGGCGCAGAGTTTGTCATAGTTCGGCTCCAGAAAAGACGCCTGGGCGTGGCGGACTAGAATGAGGCGGCTCATACGTCCCGCCTAACCCGCCCGCTCAAACAAACCCGCTGCTCCCTGGCCACCGCCGACGCACATAGTCACAACCCCGTAGCGGGCTTTGTCCTCTTTGCGCCGCAGCATTTCGTTGGCGATGGTTCCAACCATACGCGACCCGGTCATGCCAAACGGATGGCCGATGGAGATCGAGCCGCCATTCACGTTCAGCTTCTCGGGATCGATACCGAGCCGGTCGCGGCAGTAAATCACCTGCACAGCAAACGCTTCATTGAGTTCCCAGAGGCCAATGTCGTCCATCTTCAGTCCGGCGCGCTGCAATAGTTTCGGAACGGCGAAGACTGGTCCAACGCCCATTTCGTCAGGCTCGCAGCCGGCCACTTGAAAACCGCGGAAGACAAGCTTGTAGGGAATCCCAAGTTGATCGGCGCGCTGGCGAGATATGAGGAGCGTGGCCGAAGCGCCGTCGGAAAGCTGCGAAGAATTCCCCGCCGTGACGGTTCCCAGGCCGCTATCGGGATCAAAGTGCGGTTTCAGCGCCAGCAAGCCGTCAAGCGTTGTGTCGGGACGATTGCATTCGTCCTTGTCAGCGCAGACTTCCTCCGTACTCACTACCTCGTTGGTTTTCTTGTCGAGAATCGCCTTGGTGACTTTCATGGGAGCGATCTCTTCGCTGAACAGACCCTCCCGCTGAGCGCGAGCGGTGCGCTGCTGGCTGAGGAGCGAGTACTCGTCCTGCGCCTGGCGGCTGATTTTGTAGCGTTTGGCGACGACTTCCGCGGTGTCGCCCATGACCATGTAGAGTCCCGGCAGTTGTTCCAGCATGCGCGGATTAGGGTCGGAGCTTCGAGGTGTCATGGAAATGCTTTCAACCCCACCGCCAATCGCTGCCTCGCAGCCACCGTGGATGATCTGGTAGGCGGCCAGTGCAATCGCCTGCAGGCCGGAGGAGCAGAAGCGGTTGATCGTGGTGCCCGCAACCGATGTGGGCAAGCCCGCGAGCATTGCGGCAATTCGCGCAACGTTGTTGCCTTGCGGACCATGCGGCTGCCCGCAACCGAGTACCACATCTTCTACCTCGCTGAGATCAAGGCTGGGAGCCTGGCGCAGAACATCCTTAATACAGTGGGCCGCAAGATCATCCGGGCGCGTCATGTTGAACGAACCCCGGAACGACTTGGCCAGCGCCGTGCGTGAGCTGGCAACCACTACGGCTTCTCTCATAAGTTCCCCAAAATCCCCAGCCTCAAACAGGTGCGCGAAGCAATGTTCCGCGCGGATTACACGTTGACGCTTTGCTCCTTATTGAACTCGGCAAATGTCTGGTTGGTCTCGGCGAGGCGCTTCAGCAAAAGAGCCGGCTCCCAGGGTTCCCCATGTTGCTCGCGGAATTCACACACCCGGTCATAGACTTTTCTCAAGCCCACGGCGTCGGCATACCACATCGGACCTCCGCGATACGCCGGAAACCCATAGCCATTCAGGTAGATGATGTCGATGTCTACGGCGCGCAGCGCGTAGCCCTCCTCAAGAATGCGGGCGCCTTCATTCACCAGGGCAAAGACGCAACGGTCGACTATTTCGGACGCCGGAATTTTGCGTTGAGGAATTCTGGCGCCGGCGGTCCACTTCCGCACCAAAGCGCTCACTTCCGGATCGGGTGCGGCGCGGCGCTGGTCGTCGTAGCGATACCAGCCAGCCAGAGTCTTCTGGCCGAAACGACCCATCTCGCAAAGGAGATCCTCGGCAATGGGCTGTCGGACACCAGGTTTTTCCAGATGGCGATATTCCTTGCGAATCCGCCAGCCAACATCCAATCCTGCAAGATCGCCCGTCGCCAGAGGACCCATGGCCATACCGAACTCAACTAGCGCGTTGTCGACGGCTTCGACCTCCGCGCCTTCTTCGACCAGGAATTGGGCTTCGCGACGATAAGGTCCGAACATGCGGTTTCCTGCAAAGCCGCGGCAGTTTCCCACCAGCACGCCAATCTTGCCGAGCTTTTTCGAAAGCTGCATGCAGGTGGCGATGACTTCTTTGCTGGTCTTTTTACCGCGCACGACTTCAAGCAAGCGCATGATGTTGGCCGGGCTGAAGAAGTGGGTTCCAATAACGGCCTCTGGGCGCGAGGTGACGCTGGCGATGTCGTCGATGCTCAACGTGGATGTGTTGCTCGCCAAAATAGCGCCGGGCTTGCAGGCGCGATCCAGATCCTGAAATACCTGCTTCTTGAGCGCCATGCCCTCGAAGACCGCCTCCACCACCATGTCGACGGTGGCGAAGTTGTCGTAGCTGAGAGTGGGTGTGATCAAGGCAAGCCGCTCGTCGACGAACTGCTGCGTGAAGCGTCCGCGCTGAACCGAGCTGGCATAGTTTTTTCGAATCCTGGCGAGGCCCTGGTCGAGCGCAGATTGATCGACCTCCTTGAGCAGAACTGGGATGCCGGCATTGGCAAAAACCATGGCGATCCCTCCACCCATGGTCCCGGAACCGACGACGGCGACGCTCCGAATTGGCTTCACGGCGGTGTCTTTCGGCACGTCGGGAATCTTTGCCACCTCGCGCTCCCCGAAGAAGACGTGGATGAGCGCTTTGGATTGATCGGAGAAGAGACAATCCATAAAGAGTCTCTTCTCCACCTCGCAACCTTCCTCGAAGGAAAGCTTGGTTGCCGCTTCCACCGCTTCAATGGCGGCAAGTGGCGCGATCAGACCCCGCTGCTTCTTCCGGACACGCTCTCGGGCAGCCGCGGTGATTGCCGCGTTCTCCGCGGCTGCACCCAGTTTCTCGGAGCGTTCGCGCGTTCTTGGTATTGGTCTTCCAGCGACCTCGCGGGCAAAAGCTACCGCACCGGCAAGCAGGTCGCCTTCGATCAGGCGATCGATGATGCCGAACTGGAAGGCTTCTGCTGCTGCAACAGGTTTGCCGTCAGTACACATTTCAAGCGCCTTGGCGACACCGGCAAGCCGGGGAAGGCGCTGCGTACCCGCCGCACCAGGAATGAGGCCGAGCTTCACTTCGGGCTGGCCGACCTGCGAATCGCCTGAGGCCACGCGATAATGGCCCGCCATCGCCAGTTCCAGCCCTCCGCCGAAAGCGGCGCCATGAATCGCCATTACAATCGGCTTGCGGCAATCTTCGATGGCGAGCAGGAGTGGAAGGAGTCCCGCGCCGCGCGTCTTGCCAGAAGTCATCTTTCCAAATTCTTTGATATCAGCTCCGGCAACAAACGTTTTTCCGCCGCCAATAAGTACCGCGGCTGTCACGGAAGGATCATTCTTGATCTCTTCGATGGCGTTGGCAATTCCTTCCGGCACTCCGGGGCTGAGGGCATTCACCGGCGGATTGTCGATGGTGATGACGGCGATGTCGTTGTCTTTGTCTCTGTTCAGCCGTACCAGATTGCTCATCGTGAACTCCGATCATTGCTACAGCCGGCGGTCGAAACAGAGTCGACGACTAGGCGGGCGATGCGTTCCCGGTGAAAGGTCGCATCGCCCAGCATCGTCTCGGACGCTTTCGCGCGGCGGTAGTAAAGGTGTATGTCATTCTCCCAGGCAAAACCGTTTCCGCCGTGGATCTGAATGCCACGATTCCCCACGGAGCGGCAAGCATCGCTGGCGTACATCTTGGCGATGGAGGTAGCAGTCGCCGCATCGGGAGCATCGTGCTCCAAGGCCCAAGCCGCGTAGTAAGCGGCCGAACGCGAGCTCTCGGTTTCAAGGTACATGTCCGCACACTTGTGCTGGACGGCCTGAAACGTTCCGATTGGCTTGCCAAACTGCTTACGCATTTTCGCGTAATCAACGGTGAGGTCGAGCACACGCTGCATTCCGCCTGCCATTTCGGCAACCAGGGCCGAGGTGGCGATATCGAGCGCGCGGGCGAGATTTGTTCTCGTGCCCAGCTTCTCTGCGGGAGTGTCTTTGAACTGGACTGCGTAGAAGTTGCGAGTGAGGTCCAGAGCCGGCATCGGCGTGATGGATAAGCCGGGCGCCCGGGCTTCCACCAGAAAGACGCCGGACTTCGCGGCAACGAGAATAAAGTCAGCCACGTCGGCGTCGAGAACGAAAAGCTTTTCGCCGCTCAGCTTGCCGCCGGAGACAGAAAGCTTCACGTCGGCCAAGTCCCAGGTGGCGCCGGTTTCGAGCAAGGCGAGAGTCGAGCGCGCCTCGCCACGACAGATGGGCGCGAGGTATCTCATCTTCTGAGCATCGCTGGCAACGGCGTCGATTACCCCTCCTGCAACTGCGACGGTCGACCAGAAAGGACCGGGCAGCAGGGCGCGACCCGCTTCCTCCATCAGAAGAATGAGTTCTACCGTGCCGAGACCGAGTCCGTCGTATTTCTCCGGAAAAATGATGCCCATGTATCCTTGGGCCGCCATCTTCGACCAAAGAGCTGGATCGTACGGCTGTTTATTTTCAGCCAGGTGGCGCACATGCGTCATGGGGCATTCCCCGGCAAAGAACTGGCGCGCGTTCTGCTTGAGAATCTCCTGGCTCTCGTTTAATCCGAATTGCATGACCTGTTCTCAGTAGCTCCTGGGCAAACCCAGGACGAAGTGTCCGATGATGTTGCGTTGAATCTCCGAAGTCCCGGCTTCTATGGTGTTGCCGCGCGAGCGCAGGTATCCGTAGGCCCAGGTGCCTTTGTCGACAGAGTGCGGCGAGACAGCTTCGAGCTGCCCATAAGGACCGAGCAATTCTTGCGCTACCTGCTGCAGGCGTTGGTTCAGTTCGCTCCAGAAGATTTTCTGGATGGAACCCTCCGGTCCGGGCACTCCGGTTGCGCTGATGCGGCTGAAGGCGCGCATCTGGTTCCACCGCATGATTTCAATTTCCGCATAGCACTGGGCCAGCTTCTGACGGATCAGGGGATCTTGCGCGACAGATTTTCCGTTTCGCTGCAATTGCCCTGCAAGCTCAATCAAGCGTTCCATGTTCCGGCGAAAGGTAATCTGCAGGCCGGCGCCAAAGGTACCGCGTTCGTGCATGAGTGTCCCTATCGCAACATCCCAGCCCTGATTCACATTTCCCACGATGTTCTCGATGGGAACCCGCACATCGCGAAACGACACCTCGGCGAATTCGCTCTCTCCAGTAATCTGGCGAAGCGGGCGAACATTGATACCCGGGGACTTCATGTCCACCAGCAGCACAGTAAGGCCTTTGTGCTTCGGAACATTCGGATCGGTTCGCACGACCAACTCGCACCAGTTGGCGACCCAACCGTAGCTGTTCCAGGTTTTCAAGCCGTTGACCAAGTAGGAGCCGCCATCCAGACGAGCCTCGGTCTGCAAGGACGCGAGGTCCGAACCGGCGTTGGGTTCGGAAAACCCCTGGCACCAGATCTCTTCGGCGCTGAGAATCTTCGCCAAGTAGCGAGTCTTTTGTGTCTCGGTTCCGAAGGCGATGATGGTGGGACCGATCAGACCGAGGCCCAAGGTGTTGGCCATCGGAGGCGCGCTGGCCAGAGCCATCTCTTGCCAGAAAATGACCTGCTGCATCAGGTTCGCACCGCGGCCGCCATATTGTTTGGGCCAGGAAACTCCCGCCCATCCGCCTTCGAATAACTTGCGTTGCCACGTCCGCAGATATTCGAAGCGGGATTCCAGCGATTCCTCGCGCCGTTCAGCCCAGTCGGTGGGCACGTTGGCCGTGAGCCAGGAACGCAATTCGTCGCGGAATTGCGTTTCCTCGGATGTTAAATTCAGGTCCATCCCACCTCCTTAGGTCGCTGCCGCGCCCTCGTATTTCTTTCGAAGTTCTTTCTTCAGCACTTTTCCAGTCGCAGTCTTCGCCAATGCCTCGCAGAATTCGATCGAGCGTGGACATTTGTAGTGCGCCAGATTAGAGCGGCAGAAATCAATGAGTTCCGCTTCCGTCGCGGCTCCTCCCGGTTTTAGAATCACCACGCCTTTGGGGACCTCTCCCCACTTTTCGTCTCTGACTGCGATCACCGCAGCTTCAAGCACGGCAGGATGAGCCAACAACGTCCTCTCCACTTCCAGCGATGAGATGTTCTCGCCGCCGCTCACGATAATGTCTTTCTTGCGATCGACGATCAGGATGTAACCGTTCTCCATGACAACTGCCATGTCGCCGGTGTGAAACCACCCGCCACGTAAGGCTTCCGCGGAAGCCTCGGGTTGCCGCCAATAACCGGCCATCACACTGTCGCTGCGGGCAATGATTTCGCCCATGGTCTCGCCATCGTGAGGCACGTCCTTGTCGTCGAAATCCACGACCCGCAGCTCTACTCCCGGGTAGGCATAGCCTGTCATGGACTGAAGCACGTAGCGCTCTGCGGGTTCGCAGGCGATGTCAGGTTTGAGTTCCGCCGTGGCGAGAGAGGGTGAGCACTCGGTCAGGCCGTATCCGGAAAAACACCTGCAGCCGAACTTTTCCTCGACCTCGCGCATCAGGGAAGGGAACGATGCTGCGCCTCCGATCGTGATCCAACGTAGCGAGCTCAAGTCATACTTGGGAAGCTCCGGACAATTCACTAACGCAGACGCCATGATGGGCACCAGGCTGAGTGAACCGACTCGCTCCCGCTCCACGAGACGAAAAATCTCTTGCGGAATAAACCGCGGACTCATGACATGCGTAGCTCCCACTAGGGTGAGGGTGTGCGCTGCTCCCCATCCATTGGCATGAAACAAGGGAATCGTATGCAGGAAGACGTCCTCATATTTGGTCTGGTGGAACAGAGCTATATACAGAGCGTGAAGATAAATATTTCGGTGGGTAAGCATTACTCCTTTGGGATCGGCGCTCGTCCCGCTCGTGTAGAAAAGTTCGCAGAGAGAATTCTCGTCAAAAGAGGTAATTTCCGCCCGGTGCGGCGTTGCGGCCGCCAGGAGCTGTTCATAGTTTTCCGGCGCAAGCCACTTAGCCTGAGGAGTCGCATCGAGCAGGTGGAATGAGCCGGCGCTGGTCAGTTTCGAACGAAACGAATCGACAAGACCAAGGAAGTCCTGTCCCAAAAACAATTTGGCAGCGCCAGAATCGTTCAGGATGTAGGAAAGTTCATGTGGCGAGAGACGGTAATTGAGGGGTAGCAGGACGGCGCCCGCATCGAGGACTCCAAAGTAGGCTTCCAGCAGGCGGTGACAATTCATGCTGAGAAAAGCGACTCGATCCCCTGGCTTCACTCCGGCCGCGCGCAACGCGCCGGCCAGCCGGGCCGCGCGATCTGCGAATTGCGCGTAGGTGAATCGCTGGTCCTGGCAAACCACGGCTGTTTTGTTGGGAAATTGCTGTTCCGCGTAACGGAGGAAGCGGACGGGCGTGAGGGGAATATTCATGGGTGGTGACTACCAGGCAGTCTGGCCTCCGTCCACGACAAGAACGTGGCCTGTAACGTAGGCCGAGGCATCCGAGGCCAGAAAAATGGCGGCGCCTTTTAAATCTTGGTCGCTGCCAAAGCGGTGAAGAGGAATCTTGGCCAGGAGGGACTCCTTACGGTGCTCAAGAATCCAACTGGACATGTGCGTAGGAAACCAACCGGGAGCAATGGCGTTGACCTGGATATTGTGAGCCGCCCATTTGCACGCCAGATCTTTGGTGAAGGCGATGACCCCGCCTTTGCTCGCGTGGTAGCCGATAGCTTGCAGATCCGAAGAAGCTCCGCTCAGGCCCGCCACCGAGGCTATGTTGATGATCTTGCCATGTCCTTGCCGGATCATGGCTTTGCCCACCGCTTGCGAGAACAGGAAAGTTCCGGTGAGGTTCGTGTCCATGACCTTGTTCCATTGCTCCAGCGTCATTTCTTCGACTGGAGCTCCCCACGAGATGCCCGCATTATTGATGAGAATGTCGATGCGGCCGAAATTCTGCAGAGTCAATCCCACCGCTTCCTGGATCGCTGCCGGGTCTTTCACGTCGCAGCCGAGGGCAAGGGTCTTCACACCCAGTCCCGCCAACTGCCCGGCCACGTCCTGACAGCGCTCCTTCTTGCGGGCACACAGCGCAACATTTGCCCCCATCTCCGCCAATCCTTCCGCCATCTGGCGGCCAAGTCCGATGGAGCCCCCGGTGATGATGGCGACCCGCCCGGTAAGATCGAACAACTGCCTGGCGCTCACGACGGGGAACTCCTAGTTTGACGGTTCGTGTTTGCCGCAAAGTGATAGTCAATATCACAATATAGCGACTAACGTCAACGGATATCGTGTTCCGATGAAGAACCTACGAGCTGATGCTTAACACGAGCCGGCCGGAAACTTTTCCCCGGCGCAGTTGCTCCAAAACTTCGTTCACCTGGGACAGTGGCTGTGTGGCTACTGAGCAGCGCACCTTCCCCGCCGCACCCATGGCGAGAATTTCCTGCAGATCCTGCCGCGTGCCAACCGCGGAAGCTTCAATCCGGATTTCTCCCGCTGCCATCAGGATGGGCGGGAAACAAATGTCCTGAGCGGGCAACCCCACGGCGAGCAGAATTCCCGTCGGACGTACACAATAAAACGCCATATCGTAGGCGGCTTTTGCCGCGGACGTTACCAAGGCGACGTGAACTCCCCCCTGGGACCGCAATTGCTGCACTACCTTATCGGATGCGGCATTCAGCGTCGAGGAGGCTCCGAGAGTTTTAGCCAGAGCGAGTTTTTCTTCGCCGATGTCAATTGCGGTGACGTCCGCTCCGAGCTCGCGGCCGATCTGGATGGCAAGGTGCCCCAGACCGCCTACTCCAAACACAGCTAAACGCTGTCCCTTAGTGATGCGCGCCTTCGTAAGGGCGCGATAGACCGTAACCCCGGCACAGAGCAGGGGAGCCGCCTGCTCCGAAGCAAGATTATCGGGAATCCTGGTGACGTGAGTAGCGGGCGCTTTAACAAATTCGGCGTATCCACCGTCCACAGTCACACCCGTGATTTGTTGACGAAGGCAAAGGTTCTCGTTGCCTTCGCGGCAAAACTCACACTTTCCACAGGTCCAGTGGATCCAGGGCACGCCCACGCGGTCGCCGACCTTCACCCCGTGCGCCGCCGTGCCGACCTCAACAATGGTACCAACCACTTCGTGCCCGAGGATGAGCGGTTTCTTGACGATCCCGGCCAACTGAGACCAGTCGCCATCCGCGACGTGCAAGTCAGAGTGACATACGCCGCAAACCTCAACCTTGATCAGAACTTCATTCTCCGTGGATTTGGGCGGAGAGATATCTTGAACCGTGAGCGGAGTCTTGAAGTCGCGGAGCACGGCAGCTTTCATCTTCTTCGCCTCAGAAACCATGTCTTCAAAGAGTCGGGTGCAGTACTCGCAGCATTCAGGGCTGGAGCCCTCGAAGGAAAAACTCTACTGCGCTGCGTACTCGATCAGTGAGCTTGTGCGGCCCGGTCAAATCAACCGCCCACTGCCGTACGACAGTGTTGTAGAGTCCTTCCATAAATTCCGCGAGATGGACGACTGGAAAATCGCTTGTAATTTCACCCCTCTTTTGTCCCTGCACGAGAATCTCTCGCAGCAACCCAACCGTGGCTTCCTCGTGTCCGCGCACATTCGCGCAACGCACGGGGTCCATCGCGCCCGAAAGCACAACGGCCTGCCACAAGCTGCGATCCGCCTCTACTTCCTTTGCCATGCTGACATACAGCCGGCGCAAGCGGTCCCCCGTGCTCGCATTGGCAGATAACTCCGACCGAAGCCGGTCTCTTATGCAGGCAAATCCGCGTTCCCCGACCTCGCGTAGAACCGCATCCTTGCTGGAAAAATACCGGAAGAAGGTCGGCTGGCTAATCTCTAGAACTTGTACGATGTCGTCGATCCGTGTGTTTTCAAAGCCGCGCTTGCGAAATAGTTTGATCGAGGTATCGATGATCTGCTGACGCAGCCGGGCTTTCTTACGCTCACGAAGTCCCACCGCCATATCGTTTTCAAATCGTCCGGCAACGATTCTCCGCGCTGCTCTTAGTTGAGGCATCGGTTCTCCCAGGGATTGCCCGAAAGGACAGGATCGCCACTGATCAGGCAATGTGATAGGCACTATAACAAAATAGCGACTAACAGATAAAGGTTCTTTCACAGTGGGACCGGCTCCGGCCAACTTTTTTCTCAAACGCCGCCTTCGAGGACTACTGCTGTGTCTCGGCGCTGGGCCATTGGGAAAGTCGCATATCAGTTATAAACCTGCAACAGAAACAGAAGCGCATCATCCAATAAAAGACCGGATGTCAGGAGCCGGGATGATGCAGATCGGCATCGACAGCTTCGCCGCAGCCATCTCTGATCCGGCCAGCGGACTCACGCTCAGTCCGGTCGAGCGCATGCAGCATCTTCTGGAGGAGATCGAACTTGCCGACCAGGTCGGCCTCGACGTTTTCGGGATCGGCGAACATCACCGCGCCGAGTTCCTCGACTCCGCCCCGGCCGTGATCTTGGCAGCGGCTGCCTCGCGCACCAAAAACATTCGCCTCACCAGCGCGGTCACCGTTCTCAGCGCCGCCGATCCCGTGCGCGTCTTCCAGGAATTCGCGACGCTCGACCTGATCTCTCACGGGCGTGCTGAGATCGTCGCGGGCCGCGGATCATTCGTAGAGTCATATCCGCTCTTCGGTCTCCGGCTCGAAGACTACGACGAACTTTTCGCCGAGAAACTGGATCTGCTTCTCGCCATCCGCCAAAACACGCACGTCAAATGGTCCGGCAGGCACCGCGCGCAGCTCACAGGCCAAGCCGTTTATCCGCGCCCGCTGCAGGAACCGCTGCCCATATGGGTCGGCGTCGGCGGTACGCCGAGCTCCTTTGTCCGAGCCGGCATGCTTGGGTTGCCGCTCATGGTCGCCATCATCGGCGGCGAACCCAGACGATTCCGCCCTCTTGTCGACGCCTACCGCGATGCCGGCCGGCGCGCCGGTCACCCCGCCGGGAAGCTAACCGTTGGACTTCACTCCATCGGCTTTCTGGCCGACACCACTCAGCAGGCTGCTGACGACTTTTATCCGGGGTACGCGCATACGTTCACCGAGATCGGCAAGGAACGCGGCTGGCCGCCAACCACCCGGGCACAGTTCGACGCCGTGCGCGGACCCACCGGAGCGCTGCTCATCGGCGACGCCGAAACGGTTGTGGAGAAGATTCTGTATGACAATGAAGTCCTCGGGGGCATCTCGCGCATCACATTCCAAATGGGTGTCTCTACGCTTCCGCACGAGAAGATGCTGCGGGCCATCGAGATTCTGGGCACGCGCGTCGCGCCCATCGTTCGCAAGGAACTCGCTGCTGCGGCTCGTCCCGCACGAAAAGTAGCGTCGAGAAGATAGCTTGACTTTGCATCTGTAACCGGCGGGAATAACCGTGATCATGGACTTACGTAGCGTCCGCGCGGGTGCATTGTCACGCAGATCCTATGGAAAGGCGCTGGCGCGCTTTTTATCTCGTTTTCCTTGCACATCCACCGGGCCAGCAGGTTTAGAATTATCAAACGCAAGCAATCTCAATCAACCTTCCAACTGAAGCACCTAAGAAATGAGATAACTAAGGAGAATCCCAATGCCATATGTAAACGTAGGTGAAGAAAACTCCGGTGACATCGACCTCTACTACGAGGACCACGGTTCCGGTAAACCCGTAGTGCTAATTCACGGATATCCGCTGAGCGGTGCTTCCTGGGAGAAGCAGCTGCCAGTTCTTTTGGACGCAGGCCACCGCGTCATTACTTACGACCGCAGGGGGTTTGGCAAATCCAGCCAGCCAACCACAGGTTACAACTACGACACCTTCGCCGAGGACCTGCACAAGCTCTTGACGCACCTCAAGCTACGTGACTTCGCGCTGGCCGGTTTCTCGATGGGTGGCGGCGAAGTGGCGCGCTATCTGGGAAAATACGGATCGAAGGGAGTAAGCAAGGCCGTAATCATCTCGGGGGTTCCACCGTTCCTGCTGAAGACGCCGGATAACCCGGAGGGCGTGGACGGCAGTGTCTTCGAGGGAATCCAGAAAGCTGTCGCCGCGGACCGCTACACGTTCTTCACCGAATTTTTCAAGAATTTCTACAACACAGACCTTCTGCTGGGCAAGCGGGTCAGTGAACAAGTTGTTCAGGCGAGCTGGAACGTCGCAGCCGGGGCCTCGGCGACGGCTAGCCTGGCCTGCGTGCCGGCGTGGCACGAGGACTTCCGCAAGGACCTGAGCAAAATCGATGTGCCCACGCTCGTCTTTCACGGCGATGCGGACCGGATTCTGCCGATCAGTGCCTCGGGACAGAGGACTTCCAAACTGATCAAAGGAGCCCGTTTAGTGGTGGTGAAAGATGGGCCGCACTGCATCACTTGGACCCACGCGGAGGAAGTGAATTCTGAACTGGTGAACTTCCTCGGAAAAGGGGCGCAGCGGGCAGGCTCTGCGCCCCAGAGCAAAGCAGTTGCATAGCCGAGCTGTTCTTTGAGTGCTAATTCACAGAGGGTGCCGTCTCCGAGCGGCACCCTTAACTTAACCTTGCGCCCACAATACAACCGTATCTTATTGTTGCCAGCCGCCGCCCAGTGCTTGGTAGATTTCGACGAGAGCTATGAGTTCGTTCGCCTGGGCCTGCGCCAATCCTAGTTCAGCGGAAAAGGAATTCGTCTCATTGGTCAGTACTTCCAGGTAGTCGGTGGTCCCGGCCTTGAAGCGCACCTCCGAGAGGCGCGCCGCGTCCTGGGCTGATTCGAGCAGATGTTCTTGCTGAATCCTGAATTCCCGATTCTTGCGATAAGCAATCAATCCATTCGACACGTCCCGAAACGCGCCTTGAATCGTTTGTTCGTAGGTCAAACGCATCTGCTCGCGCTGCGCCTCGGTCAGACGAACATTCGACTTGAGCCTTCCGCCTTCGAATATTGGCTGAGTTACGGAGGCGGCCAGATTCCATATGCCAGCCGGACCAGTGAAGAGATTAGTGAGGGCCGGACTCTGGTAACCGGCGGTTCCCGTGAGTGAGATTTGGGGAAAATAAGCCGCCCGTGCCACGCCGATCTGCGCGTTGGCGGCGATCAGGTTTTCTTCAGCTTCCCGAACGTCCGGCCGTCGCTCCAGCAGCGACGAAGGAAGTCCGGCAGGGACTTCGGGAGCGTGTGGCTCCTCGGTGAGCCTGAGCCCGCGAGGGACATCTCCGGGATTGTTCCCTAGAAGAATGCTGATGGCGTTTTCCTGTTGTGCGATCTGCCTTTCAAAATCCGGGATCTCGGTGGCAGCTGTGTAGACCAATTGCTCGGACTGACGCACGTCCAATAGCGAGTCGATTCCGTGTCGCTCCCGGGTCTCCGTCAATTGCAGAGAGTCGCTGCGCGAGCGGAAAGTCCTATTCGAGATTTCCAACTCGAGATCGAGCTCGCGAAGCTGGAAATAAGCTGTCGCCAAATTCGCTACGAGAGTTGCTGTAACTTCTTTCTGAGCCCACTCATTGGCGAGAAGACTTGCCCTGGCAGCTTCGGTAGCGCGGCGGTACTTTCCCCAGAAATCGAGGTTATAGGCGGCGGACGCAGTCAGTTGTCCTTGCGTGACCTCATACGCTGGGATCGGGCCGATTATTGGGCTCTGCTGGCTGGTGACGGTACCACCAGCGCTCAATGAAGGAAGCTGATCGGCGCGAGTGATTCCGAGTTGTGCCTGAGCTTGGAGCACTCGCGTCGCCGCGATCCGAACGTCATAGTTATTCTTGAGCGCCGTGCGAATTAGGCTCTGAAGTTGAGGATCCTGGAAGACTTCCCACCACTTCGCGTCTCCCAGGGACTCCTCGGACCGCTCGGCGCTCGCATGCTCGGGCTGGTCTGGTTGCGGCTTCGTGTCCACAGTCACTGGCGTGCCGGCCGTTGATCCTCGATACATACCTGGCACATTTACCGCCGGCCGCTTATAGTTCGGACCGACGGCGCAACCGGTGAGGACGGCCAGAGCCAGCACAAGAGCAAACGAAAAAGAAATATGCTTCAGAGTTTGGGTTACCCGAGTTTGAGTCATCCGTGTATGAGTCATGGATTAGTCCCCAGCTCCTTCTTGCAGCGCGTAAGCCGGGACCGTCTCCGGCTCAGCTTTGCGCGTCGCGCGGAAGAAGGAGAACCGGTCTAGCACTCTCTCCTGGAATTCCTCCAGATAGAGATAGATGGCCGGCGTAACAAATAGCGTGATGAACTGCGAGACGATGAGGCCGCCGACCACGACCAAGCCTAATGGCCTGCGCGACGCCCCGTCAGCGCCGTACCCCAACGCAATCGGCATCGCGCCCAGCAGCGCCGCCATCGTCGTCATCATGATGGGGCGAAAGCGTTCCATGCTGGCATCGTGAATCGCCTGAGTATCCTCGACTCCCTGCCGCACTCGTTGCTCCGCGAAATCGACAATCATGATTCCGTTTTTCTTCACAATGCCCATCAACATGAACATTCCGATGTAGGCATACAGAGAAGCTTCCGCGCCAAACAGCCACAGCGTGAGCAGTCCACCCAGCAACGCCACGGGCAAGGAGGAAAGCACCGTGATTGGGTGCAGGTAGCTCTCGTAGAGAATCGCGAGGATTACATACATAACGAACACTGCGACCAGCATCAGCACAGCAAGGTCCGAAACCGTGTTGCGGAACGTGAGCGCCTCACCTTGCAGCGTTCCGACGATGCCCGGCGGCAAAATATCCTTCGCACTCTGTTCCACAAACTGCGTAGCCGGCCCAATGGCGTATCCGGACTTCAGATTGAAGAACATGGTCACACTGGTGAATTGATTGATGTGGTTGACCGCTTGCGGGCCGATGACCGCATGCCAGCTCGTCACCGCGTTCAGAGGAACCATGCGCTGCCCGTCGTCACTCTTGATGTAGAGCTTGCCCAGGTCTTCCGGTGCGGAGCGCTTGTCATCCGCAACTTCGAGAATCACTTGATACTGATCGGTTGGCTTTTTGATCAGATAGCTGTAATTCTGCGAATAGGCGTCGTGCAGAAGCGTGAGAATGCGGCTCTCCGACACTCCATACAGCTTCGCCTGCTCCCGCAAAATGTCGACTTGCAGGTTCGGCGTGTGATTGTAAAGATCGGAATTCACGAACAGGAACCCGGGATACTCGTGCATCTTCGCCATCATCTTGCCTGCGGAATCGTAGACCTGGCTGGAATCGATTCCGGAAAGCGCATAGGCAAATTGCCCCTGGGCGTTGGCCGTGGCGCCGGTACTGATTTCCAGCGCGGGGTTGGGCTGAAGAAATGCCACGGTACCAGGAACTGAATTGGCGATCGCGCCCATGAGCTGTCCTGCCACTTGCGCGATCGGAGGGCGCTCGGATGGGGGCTTCAGAAACGCAATCAGGAATGCCTGATTCGATCCCATGAAAGCTGCGTTGCCGCTCATGGTGAATGTGCTGCGCACCGCCGGATTCGCCTTCATGATCTTTTCCGCCTGCGTTTGGTAGGCGTGCATCTGATCGGGCGACGATCCTTCCTGCGCGACCAGTATGCCGCGGATAAATGAACTGTCGCCCACCGGCAGAAATGCCTTCGGAACCACATAAAACAAGTACCCAGTGCCGGCGAGGCAGACCACCCAGGTCACAGCCGAAATCCAACGATGGCGAAGAAAGAACCATAGCGAACGTCCATAAACATCCAAGACGCGATGTTCAAAGGCGCCGAAGGCGCGCTCCATCCAGGTTTTCTTCGTGCCCTCACCGCGCTGACCGAGCAGCCGCGAGGTCATGAGTGGAGTCAGCGTGAGCGACACAATTCCGCTGGCCAGAATCGAGATCACAATCGTGAGCGAGAACTCGCGGAAGATGCGGCCCATGAGTCCGCTCATAAACACCAGCGGGATGAAGACCGCGGCCAGCGAAAGCGTCATGGCCAGAATGGTGAAGCTGATTTCTTTCGCCGAGTTCAGCGACGCGTCGAATGCGTTCTGCCCTGTCTCCATTAGGCGCACAGTGTTTTCGAGAAACACGATGGCGTCATCTACCAGAAAACCGATGGCCAACGTCAGAGCCATAAGCGACAGGTTGTCCAGGCTGTAGCCGAGCACATCCATTGCTATGAAGGTCAGCAGCAAGGATAGAGGCAACGCCACCGCGGGAATCAGAGTGTCGGTGGCGCGGCCCAGGAAGACAAAAATCACCATGACCACCAGCACGAAGGCGAGGTAAAGCGTGGTCTGGACATCTTTTATGCCGCCTACAATCGTGAGCGAGCGGTCATAAGCCGGAACCACCAGGACTGAAGTCGGTAGTTGCGTTTGAATGGTTGGAAGCAAATCATTTACGGACTTCGCCACTGCAACCGCATTTGCCCCCGCACGGCGAAACACCGCGACCACGACGGTTGCACCGGGCTGGGGATATCCGCGTACCCAGAAACGCATATCGATACGCTCGTCCTGAACACTTTGGCGCGCGCTGGCGACATCTTTCAAGTACACAGGTGCGCCGCTGCTTTGTCCGACGATGAGCTTGTTGTATTCGTCAGCGGTGGCCAGTTGTCCTTGGGGCTGGAGCAGAAAGCTGCGGTGTGGCCCGTCGAACTGGCCCGCACCGGTGTATGCAGTCCCGTTCTTGATCGCACCCGTCAGATCTTCCAGCGTGATGTTGCGGATCGCCATCGCCGATGGATCGGCCTTGATCCGCACCGCCGATTGCGTGCCATAGATTGCGACCTGGCTCACGCCGGGCAGTATGCTAAGCCGCTCGCCCACTTGTGTGTTGGCATAGTCGTAGAGTTGTCCTTCGGTAACCGTGTTGCTGACCAAGGCGATATATTCAATCGGTTGGTCGTTAGGATTTGTCTTGGTGAAAGTGGGAGGGCTAGGCAGATCGACGGGAAGCTGTGCCTGCGCCCGCGTGATGGCCGCTTGCACATCGGTCGCCGCGCCATCGAGACTCTTCGAGAGATCAAATTGCAGAACGAAGCTCGAGTTCCCCTGACTATTATTAGAGGTCACGAGTTCCAGACCAGGGATCTGCATAAACTGCCGCTCAAGCGGCGTGGCGACATTGTTGGCCATCGTATCCGGCGTGGCTCCCGGATAGTTGACCTGTACCTGGATGACTGGATAATCGACAGCCGGCAGATCGCTTACCGGCAGCCGAGAATATGCCAAGAGCCCGAACAGGAGGACGGACACAGTCAGCGCGACCGTCATTACCGGACGGCGAATGAAGACTTCGGAGAGGTTCATGAATGGCCTCCGCTTGCACCGCCCGCCTGGTTGCCCGCGTTCGAAGACGGCGCGGCGGGCGCCGGAGAATCGACGCGCACCTTACCGCCCGGCCGAACCAGCATTTGGCCGGCGAGCACGACGCGCTCGTTGGCTGCGACTCCCTCCGTCACAACCACGTCGTCGCCCTGGCGCTGTCCCAACTTCACGGGCCGGAGTTCAGCCGTATCGTCGGATTTCAGCACGTAGACGAACGGCCCTTGCTGACTGATCTGTGCGGCTTGATTCGGAATCAGCACCGCCGCCTTTTCTGTGGTCAGAACGAGTTTCACGTCGACGAATTGCCCGGGCCAGAAGCGATGCTCGGGATTACTCATCGTCGCCCGCAAATTGACTGTGCCGCTGCCGTTCTGCACTGAGTTATCGAGGAACTCAACGCTGCCGGACTTGGCTGCGCTCTCTACGTCCGAAGGAAGCCGGACTGTGGCTTTCAGCGTGCCTCGGGACATCTGTTGTTGAACTTCCGGAAGATCGCTCTCGGTAACCGTGAAATTCGCATAGATAGGGTCGAGCCGCTGGATCGAAAGGAGCGACGTCGCATTGGCTTGCACTACGTTTCCCACATCTACCAAACGCGCGCCGGCCCTCCCGTCGATGGGAGAGTGGATGTAGCAGTACTCGAAATTGAGCCTCGCGGTTTCGAGAGCTGCTTCCGCTGCTTCCACCAGGGCCTGGTCGACATCGACGGCGTTCTTTTTGGTGTCATAGTCCTGCTTTGAGATTGCTCTTTCTCCTATGACTTCCTGATCGCGGGCGAATTGAATCTTGGCGAGATCGAGCGCCGCTTTCGACTGGGCAAGGCTCGCTTGCGCCGCGTCTAGCTGCGCTTTATAGGGACGAGGGTCGATGACAAACAGCAACTGTCCTTGTTTCAGGTTTTCACCGTCCTGGAAATGCCGCTCGACGATACGTCCGCCTACCTGGGGCGTGACCGTGACCGACTCGAAGGCCGCATTTCTGCCGATCTCGTCCAAGTATTTTGGGACGTCCTGCGCGGTGGCCTTGACCACCGTCACCAGCGGCGCGGGCATGGCAGGCGCAGCTGCTTGCACATTGCTTCGGCTGCAACCCGCCGCCGCCAACAGCAGCACAGCAGCAAGTCCAAGCTGTCCGTAACGAAGTTTTGAAGTAGTCTTCACCGTCATGTTCATGCCCATCCTTGTCTGAGTCTGAAATCTGAAAGGGTTCTTGAGTTACACCGAAGTTGCTAAACATTGACTAACTAGCAGCTCAAGCAGGGAACTGCGCCGCTCATCCGATACCGGTATGTCTGAGCCGGCAGGCGGCAGGTGCCTTGGGTGCGATGCCATTGCGCTTCCAATTTGCTCGAACGCACGAGTGCGCGCGGCGACCACGTCCCGCCGTGCGCAGCTCAACAGAAGAGAACAATCTTGATCGGAGTAGCGTTCAAGGACCGTGATCACGTAGACAAAACGCTCAAACGGCTGGAGCTGAAGAACTGCCGCAATCTCGACCTGATCCCCCGGCGGCGTTTTGCCATTGCTGCTGACCGTGGCAGAGTTAAAACGGCCGTTTTCTCCCAGCGGCCGTGGATTGATTGCCCTCACGGCGTTGAGGATGATCACGCGCCGAGCCCAGGAACGCGCCCATTCCTTGAAAACCGGATTGCCCTCCACCGCGTCCTCCAGGCCGGAGACAAAACACTGCTCAGCCTTCTCGTGATCCGCCGTTAGCAGATATGAGAGCAGGTAGAGGCTGTTGATGTCCTGATCGAAGACCTGCCGGAAGTCGTCGCTGCTTGCGTACGGCATGGGTCCCGTGATTTGCTTTGCCTCTGGCATGTTCACCTCCGTCTTTCATGTATTAGTCGTTTGAGCTTGGTGAAAATCGACAACGAAAGCATTTGTTCGATCTTTTCTGCATCTCACTCTTTCTTTTCGAGTACCTGCGACGGTGTGCATTGGCATCTTCGCGCAAGTCCCTTCAGCACGTGGCGAGTAAGAATGCCGGCGCAGGAAAACTTTGCACCTTGCTTCATGAGATCGAAAATGGCATCTTCTCCCTCGCGGCTCATGACGGTCAGGCTGCTTAAATCTATAACCACTTTGCGGCCATCCAGGTCACGGCTCGCATTTCTCCATGTGGTGCGAAGCTCGTCGACCCATGGTTCGCTCAGCTTTCCTTCCACCACCAGCTTTCGCTGATTTCGGGTATCGACGACGGAAATCCTGAACATATTGGATCTCAGGTACGGATCAGGTAAGCGCAAGGTGCATGCCAAAGGCGCACGCCCGCAAGACATTGAAACTATTGGCGGAAGCAATATCGGGGGAGCACTGTGTCAACGAATGTCAAAATTAGAATTGACACTTCTCGAGACGCGAGACAAACAACGCAGAGTCGCGACAACGGCAGGAACGGCGGGAGGTGAACTCAGATTCTGAAGAGACTCAGCGGTGAGACCTGGTTTTAAGGAAATTTCGACGCTTCCACCGGAACGTCATGACACTCTTCGCGGGTCGACACCCAGCTTCTTCATGCGAGCGATAAGAGTCGTGCGCTTGAGGCCCATACGGGCCGCGGCACCGTCGAGGCCTGCTACTCGCCCGTTCGTGGTCTTCAAAATGCGAACAATTTCATCGCGTTCATTCGCTTCGCGCGTCCCGGAGACCGGCGTGGTCTTCCCGTTGTTGGTCAGTTCGGCGATCGGAGCCTGTAACGCTGTGCCGTGAGTAAGGATTACCGAACGCTCAATGAAGTTCTCCAGCTCACGAATATTTCCCGGCCAGTGCCAACTGGAGAGCTTTCTCATGGCTGCGGCGGGAATCGATTCGATCTCCTTGTTCATGAGGCGGCCGTATTTCTGCGTGAAGTAGCGCACCAGCAATGGGATATCCTCGGGGCGCTCGCGCAAAGGTGGAATGCGAATCGGAAACACATTGAGACGATAGTACAAATCGCTGCGGAACTCGCGATTCTCCATCATTTTTTCGAGGTCGCGATTAGTGGCCGCTACCAGTCGAACGTCGACCTTCTTGGTTCGGTTGCTGCCCAGCCTTTCAAACTCACGTTCCTGCAAAGCTCGCAACAGTTTGGGCTGGATCTCGACGGGGATGTCCCCGACCTCATCCAGGAACAGTGAGCCCTGGTCGGCCAGTTCGAGGCGGCCAACCTTCTGTGCAATCGCACCGGTGAAAGCACCGCGTTCATGTCCAAAGAGTTCGCTCTCGAGCAGCCCCGTTGGAATCGCAGCGCAGTTAAGCTTCACGAACGTCCGATCCTTACGCCGGCTGCGTTCATGGATCGCGCGCGCAATCAATTCTTTTCCAGTGCCGGTTTCCCCGAGAAGCAAAACTGTCGAATCGCTGGGAGCCACGGTCTCCACCAGATTCAAAACATGGCGGAGAGCCGAACTCTGACCCACGATTCCTTCGAAGTCCATCTCGCCGCGGATTTCTTCTTCCAGATAAAGCTTTTCCTGCGCGAGTTTGTCCTTGAGTTCAGCGATTTCGCCGTATGCTAGCGCGTTCTCTACACCGATCGCGACCTGCTGCGCGACTTGGGCCAGAAAGGCCGTCGCCTCGCGATCAAAAGCATTTTCTTCCCGGCTCGCCAGGGCGAGCACACCAAGCACACGATCCCGGCTAATGAGAGCCACGTCGCAAAGCGACTTCATGCCCTCCCCGGCAGCCTTGGCGTACATCTCAGGGGACACGTCAGCCGGATCGAGCCGATTCAGGATCCACGGTTTGCCGCTTTGAAAGGTTTCGCCTGGCGTCGTATCCGCGATGGGAATCAATGCATGCTTCGCGAAATATCCCCTGCTATCTGGGAAGTCGAGAGCGTGCACCCTCAAGTGCACGCCGTCCGGCTCAGGAAGCATGATCGCTGCGGCGTCGCAGCGCATGACCTGGCGAACACTCGCCGAGATGGTTCGCAACAGTTCCTGAAAATTCAGGTTCGAGACGACCTGGTTGGTCAGATCAAGGATGAGCTTTAACCGATCCTGCGCCTGCCGTGACAAGTAGAAGTTCACCGCAGCATCAATAGCTAGCGCAATCTGGTCGGCGACCAGAGAGAGGAAGCGGACTTCCTCCTCGGGGTAGGCATGCGGGAGGGTGCTGCCAAAGCTAAGGGCGCCGAGGCGGCGCGCGCCTCTCGCGAGCGGAAGCACACAAGTAGAGGCGATACCTAATTCATTCAGAAATTCCCCATGCCTCGCAAACCGCGACTCCGCCCCCCAGTCGGTCGTTACGAGAGTCTGCTGAGATTCATGTACCCACGCAATAGGCGTATCTTCCAGGACAACATCCGCCTCGGGCACATCCTGCCTCGTGCCATTGGAGTAGAGCAGATGCCACCCGACTGTCTGGGTGTCACTCTCAAACGCGACCAGCTGCAGGTAGTCGAAGGGGACAACCTCGAGCAGTGTCTTCAAAAGAATGTCAGCGGCGGCATCGCAATCGTCGCACGTCCCAATCGCGTTGGCCGCGCGCAGCAGCGCCTCATAACGTTGCGTATGAGTCTCTGAGATTGTTGCTGGCAAAGTGCTCATAGACTGTTCGCTTGTCACATCGATGACGAACACCCCAGCCACGGCTGCCCCCGAGGGCGCTGCGGATTCGTGGATATGTTTCATCTGATGTAGTGAACCGGCAGAAAGCTTCGACAAAATGTCGTTGCCTTTGCCACGTGTCGAACCATGTGACGAAGCACTTGACAGACCCGCATGGTCAAGTTTCGGCTTCAGGTGTGTAACTTGCCTTCACTCAAGCATTTCCGAACAACTCCGCCGCGGGCGCGGCTTTGGCATCTCAGGTGCCGGTATCGAGTGCGAGACACGATTTACGCACTGCCTTGATCGTTGCGGAAGTGAGCGTCTGAGATGACCGCGAACAGCATTTCCGACAGAAGCCAAATGTTCGGGCTGAAGACAGCTTTTAAGAATTGAGAATTCGGGGTGGTGAGGAAGTGACTTCTCAACGGAGTGAAAACCCGACGACGCCCGCGTCTAGAGGTTCCGTCGAAAGGCTGAGAATGAAAACACGTGGAGAGCATTCTCTTGCTGTAGCTGGGACGGCGTTCAGCTTGTCCACTCTGCTTCGCGTCAGGATGCGGCGCGGTAGGCTGTCGGCTCTGATCGTGGCGCTTTTCGGGTTCCATCTTCTAGCGTTCGTTCCGTCTGCGCTTGCGGTATCCCCCGCAGAGGGAAAGAACGGCGGTTCCCAGCAATGGAGCCTGCGAGTCGATAAAGTCGATACCCGCGATGTGAGCCCGGATCCGTCTCTCGAATCCGCCCTCCACAAGAATCTCTTGAGAGAGCTAGCCAAAACGAAGCGCTTCAAGCAAGTGCTCGTTAGCGGTGACCGCAGCGCGAGAGAAGTCCCTGACCTGCTGATTTTGAAGATGACGGTGCAAGAGCACGCCGCAGGTAGCGACACTCGCCGGCCCGTCCTCGATGACGCGGGCTTGCTGGGAGGAGTCACGGGACTTTTCCTTAGGCTCTGGGGATGGACTACGGCGAGTGAAGTGAACAAACTGGACGCCCGAATCGAGCTTTATACATGGGAGGGCAAACTCGTTCTGGACAATGTTGTCGAAGGTGACGTCGGGTACAACGGCGACAACTCGCGAGCTAGCCACAACCTGGCACGCAACGTTGCGGACACCTTGAAGCGGTCAAGCTTGCCGGACGCGGGAATCGTCGCCTCCGAACAAGAGACTGCGAGCGTGTCCAAATACGAAGTAGGCACGATCACTGCGGCGCAATGCCGTCAAGGCGCCGATGCCGATGCTCGTGTCACCAGCTGCGAGGTTTCGGTGAGAGTCGGCAACACGGCTTATGGGGTGTTGTATGCAGCGCCCGTCGGTATGGAGAACGTACGGTATGAAACGGGTCGTGAGCTTCTGGTTCTGGTCGGAGAGGACACGATTACTTACAACGATATGTTAGGCAATTCATTCCAGGTACCGATCCTCAGCCGTGCGACTGTCACACCGCCGGGCGGCCGCTGAACTGCAGGCTGTTCTCTGCAGATGTGCGATGTCGAAGGGGCACAACAGCTGATGAGCCAAACAAGGGTTCTTTGCGTCGAGAACCACCCGGAGCACCTGGGTGCGCTGAAATACATGCTGGAAACAGCCGGCTACGAGGTCACAGCCGCGACGAATGGCGACCAGGCTCTCCACCTCTTGACAACTCTGGATGTAGACGGTGTTCTTGTGGAATACGACCTTCCCGATGCTACTGGCAGTGCAATACGGGCGGAGATGAAGCGGATCAAGCCGGACGTTCCAGTCCTGCTTTTCGACGGCATTGGCAGTCAAACGCCGTTCCTTCTTCGTTTTCTCGATGCTTATCTCCAGAGTCCCGCGAGGCTCGACTCTGATCTTCGCGAGGTGGACTGACAGTAAGCAACAAGCTTGGAGGAGGAGCATAAGTGCGGGAGATCGATTCTGTTCGGAATCCGCCTGCGCCCCTTCCGTCTGTTTCTTCGACGACCTCTGATGGATGCTGGGGCCTTGGGCCTCTGTGGAGTCTCCACTAATCGAAACGAGGAGCACACTGTCCGAGAAAACAGTCGGGCTCGATCTTCAGGCTGTCGTCAGCGTGTACGCGCAGACGACAATCAATCGGCCGCCATCTCCTGCACCTCCCGCTCTGGCTGAGTTAGCCCGGGCGTCGTCGAGCCGCGCAGTTCCGCTTCCAGCGCCGCCATTTGAGCATCAATGTCTTCCGCCGCTTTGCGCTTGCGGATGACTTCTTCGCGGTAACGCCGCAAGAAATAATCGATGGTCTCGACGCGAATCCTGATCGAGCCTGACGGTTTGTTCTCGTCGAGATCCTTGAAGCAAAAATACGGTGTCCCGGACTGTTCGATAATGCCCTCGACTACGCCGTAGATCGGCGCGTCATGCCCGCACTTGAAGCTCGATATCTCCAGCGCCACCAGGTTGGGATGCCGGGCCGTAAACTTTGCCGCCCACACCTTATGGTTGGTGCTGCAGGAGTATGAATTCTTCCAGGCATCGGTGATATCGAGCGCATGACTAATAACTCCGGCCCGAACTTCTTCGCCGAACAGACGCTCGAGCAGGTCTTCGTCGAGCGGCAAAGTGTTCTGCGAGAAGATGGGGTAGCCCAGCTTCTGAAACTCTTCCATAATTTCGTGATTCAGGCCGGGATCGTGATGGTACGGACGGCCCAGCATGACGATGCCGATCCGGTCTTCGCGTTCCAACTGGTCCATCACTTCGCGAGCCCGGCTACGGATGCTGCTCTCGTAGTCGGCCAGCGCTTTGTAGCCCACCTCAACCGCGCGGTCATTCTCGTCCTGTGATAGCCCGAGGATGGGTTGCCATGCCTGCAGCATCTGGTAAGCGAACAGTTTCCGATCCGCAAAGTTTAATACTGGATCCACATATTTGACGTTGTGCTCTGCGAAGACGTCATTCTCTTTTGTGAATGCGGCCTTTACCGTTTCCGGCGTCGCGGTCACAGTCGGGCATGCGTTTGTGCCCACAATCTTGACCAGCGGCGATGTCAGCACGTCGTACATGGGGAAGAAGATTACGTCGAGCGGTTTCTTTCGGTGCTTTTCCTGAATCAGGTTGTAGACGTGCGAAATGCCAATCTTGGCCGGGAAGCAGGGATCGATGGCGCCCCGGTTCGCTCCCGCCCGATAGAGCTCCGAACTCGTGTAGTCGGAGTAGACGATGTTCTCCGGTTGGACACCCAAGCTTTCCAGATATCCATTGAAGAGCGGAGCATACGTGTAGATGTTCAGCACGCGGGGAATGCCGACGCGCAGTTTCTTGCGCTTCTCCATGAGCGGAATGCGCTCTTTCGCGGCCTTGTTCCAGAATTTCGCAGCCGGAATCGGGTCAGCTACATTCTTCGCATTCACCGGACGAAAGACCTCGCGGGCAGCGAAGTCCACGAAGTTAGGATATTTCCCCTTGATCTCGTCGAGACCGGCCTTGATGTCCTTCATATCGTTGACATCTTCGACCTGACCCTTTTCGCAGGTGGAGATAATCAACCGTTGCTCACCATGCATCAGCGGAACCTTGGTGACTTTCTTTATGGGGATAAAGCTCATGTCGTCCGTAGGTGCGGTTCTTATATCGATAAAGGTGCGCAGACAATCGTTCTTGCAGAAATGGCAGCGCGTCTCCTCGTTCCGGGTGGTGCGGTAGTTGATTTTTCGCACAGCATCTAACCCGATAAATGTGGTCTGCTGGCCGTTGCGCCAAAGACGCAGAGACTCTGCCGCTGCGCCAATCGCGCCCGATTCGCCGCAGAACTCGTGAACAATGATCTCGGGTTTCTTGCCGGCAGCCCGGAAGCTGTTCTGAATGAAATCCACTTCAGCTTTCACCACGGCCATGTTGTTTTGCGTTCCGCCTTGCAATACGAAGCGCGTACCCAGGGCGGCGAGATTCGGGATGCTCGCAACATAGAGAAAAACGTTCTTCGGCAGGACGTTTGCCAGCCCGGCAAGAATCTCCTCAGCCCGCCAGCCTTGCCGCTGGAAGTTCACGATGTCCGACTGCATGAACACGGCGCAACCGTAGCCAAAAATGGGCATGGATTGGGCGGAGAAGGCTAGATCGGCGTATTGTTCCACGCCCAATCCAAATCCCTCAGCCGTCGATTGCAGAAAATACCCATTCCCGGCCGAGCACTGAGTGTTCAGCTTGAAATCTTTCACCCGGCCGTTGTGCAGGATGATGATTTTGATGTCTTGCCCACCCACGTCGACGATAACGTGCGGATCCTCGTAGAACTTGAGCGCCGACTCGGTGTGGGCCACGGTCTCGACCAGCGCCACGTCCGCGTGCAAAACGTCTTTCAGAATGTCCTTGGCGTAGCCGGTGGTGGCGACTCCCAGGACTTCCAACTTTGCGCTCTGCGCTTCGACCTGTCCGCGCAGGTTCTCGAACATCTCGATCGTGTCTTGGATCGGATTTCCATTCGACAGCTGGTAAGCTTTGCACAGGATGTCGCCTCGATCATCCAGCAGAACGGCTTTGGTTGAAGTCGATCCGCCATCAATGCCGATGAAGCCGCCGACCGTTTGACCTTTCTGGAACGTCGCGGGCGTAAACTTCTTTTTTCGGTATGCTTCTTTAAATCCGTCCAGTTCTCCGTCTTTAGAAACCAAACCCTTCGCCCCGGACTTCGCTTTTTCCTCCTGCCGGCCGAATTCGATGTAGTACACAAGCTTCTCGTAACCCTGGTAGCAGCCGACGCTATCTTCCTCGCTCTTCCCGAATTCGATCGCCCCGAGGGCCGCGAAGTACTGAGCGTTAGTCGGAACCTTGATCAGATCTTCCGGTTTAGCGCCGTCGGGGACGGCGACTTTGCGCTCTTGCCACATGCGGGGAATGTTCGCCTGCCATGCCTCGCGCATGCCTTTGATAAAGCTGTTCGGGCCGCCCAACAACAGAACATGTGGCCGCAGCGTGTGCCCGCGCGTCAGAACGCTCAGGTTCTGCAACACGATTGCTTCAAAGAGCGAAGCCATCAATTCATCCGACGGTGTCCCAACTTTTTGCAAGCCGTTGATGTCCGTTTCGGCGAACACGCCGCACTTACCTGCGACTTTATGCAGCTTGATTCCGTGATAGCCCTGCATCGCTAGCTCGGCTACCGGAATTTTCAACTTCGCATTGATCTTGTCGATGACAGCCCCGGTTCCACCGGCGCACTTGTCGTTCATCGACGGGATTTTTTTCTTTCGTCCGGTTTCATTGTCATCTTTGAAGACGATAATCTTCGCGTCCTGCCCTCCTAGCTCGATCACCGAATACACTTCGGGATGCAATTTCTCAACCGCCAGTGAAACGGCCGTAACTTCCTGCACAAACTTCGCGCCAATCTGCTCGGCAATCCCGCCGCCACCGGATCCCGTCATAAACATTCGCGTGTTGTGCCCGTTGATTCCGACCTCGGCCTCCATCCGGCGCAGAAATTCCAATGTTTTTTCCGGCTGCTTGGTCTCGTGCCGCTGGTAGTCCTGCCAGAGGATCTCGTCCGTCGCGGAGTCGACCACCGTCGCCTTCACCGTGGTAGAACCAACGTCGAGCCCTACCAGGAATTTGGTGTGGTGGTCGTGAGGTTTTTGAAAAGGAGCCGCCGCGATCTGAAACAGCTGGGGCGGTTTGGGCTCGTGTCCGGCAAGATGGTCGTGCATGCAATTCTCCGATCGGGTTCCGCAAAAAAAGTTCCGCAAGAGCGAAAATGAGAACGATGAAGGACCGGCAACACTCATTGCGTCACCGGTCCCGATCAGCTAAGCCGCGTTGGGAACCGCAATCCCAGGCACGCGGGCGCGACGCCACAGCCTGCTGCTTTTGTCGATGCGGTCGTTCACGTGCAAAATGAACTGCGCCGCCGTCCCGGTGATCCCTTCGCGGTGCGGTACGTGGTAGAAAGGCCGCCTCAGTTCGGGATGCTCCGCGATGTATTCCCGGATCTCGTCCAGGCTTTTTCCGGTGGACTTCAGGCACTGCTCGAACTCAGTCTTGGCCTTTACCTTGGCCTCACCCAGCGCCATTTGCACGCGGCTGTGCGCGTTGACCTCGCCTTCGCCCGAGGTTTCGATCGGAAGGAAGATCATGTCCTTGAACTTGTTGATCACCGCCGATTGCACGCCATCCGATTGTGAAGATGGCATGCACCCGAACGGCTTGAGCGCCAGGACCATGTGGCAGAGTCGGTGGACCGTGTAGTAGACGTTTTTTCCGACTTCAAGATGTCCTTCTCCGCCGCGGGCAAACTGGTTGTAGAAAGGATGCGCCATTTCAGCCAACTCTGTCTGCGGCACCAAATGATGTGTGATCCCACCGAGATTCTTGATCGTTCGGTGATACAGTCCGTTCCACATCCACTCGCCGATACCTAGACCAATCAGCTTCTTGCGCAAGCCCAGATCGTTGGCCAGGTGCTTTTTCAGCTCCCACCATTGCGGATTTCGGTGTGGACGATTTGCCGGCCACTTCGCCTTGGCGTGAGCCTTCGCTTGATACAGCAGATATGCGACCCACGTTGCGATCGGCTCTACCAGCACCTGCGCGCCTTCCCGCTCCAGGAAGTTGAACATATGAAAGTTGCCATCGCCTTCGGTGATCTGCGCCCAGAACTCACCCGTAATCTTCACCACTGGCTTCACCTTGGTGCGGTCCACTTCAATGCTGTCCATCTTCTCGCGAGCGGCGGTTAGCGCGTCGAGATAATCTGTGCCCCGCAAATTCTCGTTCATCTTGCCAAACACGTTGAACGTGTTTCGCAGAATCTTGTTGCTCTTGAATTTAGGCTTGGCCCAGTTCGGAGCCCGCTCCTCGATTTCAAACGAATCCCGGCTTCTCAGGTCGTCGCAGAGTCCATCCACCGTCTCGTGGAAGACGCGGTCGGTTTCTCCCTTGTTCACTTCGAATGGACGAATCTGGTAGATCAGATCGTTGAACACATCGCCCAGATGCATGGCGTTGAGCATGCCGAATCCGAAATCAATGGTGAACTTCAATCCCGGCTCGCCGGAGGCAGCTTTGATGCCGTCGCTGTCCTTAAATAGCAGCACACGGAAGCCGTCGAAGCCGGCATTCTTCAGCGCGAACCGGTACTCCGCCTCGTACATACCGAAGCGGCACGGACCGCACGAACCCGCCGTAAAGAAGACGTAGTTGTCCAGAATGTCTTTGCGAGGAATGCCTTCCTTCTCCAGGAACTGGAGATACTGCACCAGATTTCCCACTGTGAAATACGTTGGATTGCACTGCCCATTGTTGCCGAACTCCTTGCCGGTCTGGAATGCAGGCACGTCCGGCACGGGCAACTTTTCGCAGCGATATCCACAGCCCTGGAACACGGCGCGAATCAAATCTTCATGCTTCCAGGTAAATCCCCCGAACAGGATCGTCACCTTGCTGCGTTCGTCTGCAGTAAACGCACGCTCCACCGGCCGGTGAAAGTGCGACGGTTGATCCAGTCCGGCAATCTTCCGGAGGCGCATGCGTTCTGTTTCTAATCGCTGCTTAATTTCCGAGTCATTCTCAATGTGGACTAGATTTGTGGCCATTAGATCCTCCGGCTCTGTGTGAAATTTTAAGGGTGGGACGAAACGTGACTATGAGGTGGGGCCTTGATCGCCGCGGCAGCGACGGATTCACACTCAGAGTAGGCAGGACGCAGCACACTCTGGGATGAGAGGATATCCCTGCCGCTACCGACTTGCTATTCAACAGCATCCGAACTCCAAAATCTGGCTAGGAGGTTCGAAGTCTTGCACCGACGGAACCGCTGTGAGCGAGTCCTGGGGGCGCCGGATTTGGCAAACGATCGCGTATGGGATGCGGATATCTCAGGAACCAGTCGCCTGGACTTTTTCCCGCATCTCACCAACGAACGATGTGAAACTGGTCTTACAAACCTTTCTATCAAAAACTCTGCTCCAGTTCAAGTCAGGTAGCGTTAGGGTAGTGGGCCCGCGTCTGCTGACCCACCACGTTAGCGTCGCCACACCACTAGACCCCGACCTGCCATGTCACCGCTGCGTCGGGTTGTGCTCGAAACGATCGTCAAAAACTCTGCGCTCTCGCGGCTGACTCGTCGCTGCCGACCGAGCGGTTCACGCTGTAATCCTGGTGATCGATCGTCAGCGCCTTCTTGCCATAGAGTCGGACCTGGACAAACGTCACATCTCTTTGCGGCAGCCAGAAACTGTCGATCTTCTGGTACTGACGCACAAAGTCGGCGCGTTCTATCCAGAAAGAAAGCTTCTTTGCCGGGTGCCCCTCGATCCGAACAACCGCGTAGTCTTCAATGTCAATCCATATCTTGCCTTCGAACAAATACTTGTCTCTCCGCTTAGGGGCTGCCCGTACCACAAAGCAGCTGTAAGGTCCCACCTGCTGCTCGCCAAGCGGTTCCAGGCTGTAGTTCGCAGGGGAGATGGTGCTGTCGTGATGCTGCTTACCAGCCGCTGTTTCGATCTCGCTGGCGATTAACGGGTTCAGAGCCAAACGTCGAACCAGTCCCGACCCCTTCTCGGAAGAGACCACAAACGTTTTCTTATCGGGCGCCCGGTACTCCATCCGCCCCACTTCCTCGGCATGCACTTTCCCGCCCAAATCAATCACTTGATACGTTCTGAGGGCGGTGTATTCGAGCAAAGTCGCGCTCCGAAGCGCGTTGTGGGCCAGTAATTCATCAAAGATCTGGCTTTCAGTCACGCCCGGTCGCAAGGGCTCGAGAGGGGCTGTAAGTTCCGCCTGGCTCTGCTGATCAATCTGCGCGTTCGCGCTTAATGCAAACGATGTCATGGCCAGAAATGCGGCCTCGACAAAAAAGAGATTGATTTTGGTGTTCGCCGGCGCCGTGTTTCCTCCCCGCACGTTGGTTCTCCTTTTTAGTCCTCGTTAGTCCTCGAAGCTGCGCACACCACCCTGGAATCGGTTCTTGGCATTGGTCCACAGCCACTTAATCACCCGGGAATCGTTGTAGCAGTACGCGAGGTTATGGTTCAGAGTTGAGAAGCAGTGTTGCTGGCAAGTGGATTTCATCGCGGACAACTGGTTCTGATCGAACTTCGGCTGATCGATGTTTCCCCAGTCGAAGGTCGCACCATACATCGGGAAACAGGGAGCCACGGTGCCGTCGGTGCGGATGATCACATTATTCTGACCAGCACGGCAGTTCCATTCCGCAAAATGAAGTTCGCCGTCCGGCTCCTGCACAATCCCGGGCATCGAGGCGAGCAGTTCTGCCTGGTGTCCGTTCCCCTTCGTGCCATCGCCGTTCCAGCCATACTCTTTCAAATCGAGTCCGGAAGACATACGCACAAAGGCCTTGATCTCTTGCAGCCGCTGCACCGAATTCACCATCTGATACCCAGCTTTGTTTTTCTCAATCAGCCAATCGACCAGAGAGTCGACCTCCCGCCAATCTTCCGGGCGGATGTAGGTTGGGTTGTCATAAAGATGCTTGAAATGGTCGTCCTGTTCGAGCATCGGCGTCTCATTGATGTGATAGTCGGTAGCGATGCGGTGGTCGTGAGCGTACTCGGTCAGCTTTCGGACGTCCTCCAAGTTATTGCGGCAAATATTGATGTTGAAAAAGACGAGGTATCCATCCACATACTGTTTCCGCAGGATGTGTTCCAGATTGGCCTGTGCGGGGACGAAAGCTTTGGGCAAGCTCGGCTGCAGATCCCACGAGTCCAATGCAAAGTTGAATACCGCAACTCCAGCATCACCCAATCGGTCCGCGACATCGGGGCGAAGCAAACGCCCATTGGTAGCGATATAAACCCAGAAGCCTTTCTTCGCCGCGTAGTAGACGACCTTATGGATGAATTCTGGCCGCAGCAGAGGCTCGCCCCCCATTAGCGCCAGCACCCGGCAGCCGTTGTCATGCAGCCAATCGATCGATCGCCGGGCGACGTCTTCAGTCATGCCTTTGACTTTGTTGTTGTAGGACCAGCAGTACCAGCAATCGAGATTGCATTTGTACTCAACAAACAAATAGGCGGTGATGGGGTGAAACTCTCCCGGCAACACTCGCGAGCGGACGTAAGGACCCAGCCATCCGCGCGAGTAGCGGTAGACATCCTTCGCGCCCCACTGGCGCTTCTCCGGTGGAGTTTCAGGACCGGGGTCATTCAGACGTCCCGGGAATTGCGGGAAGACCGGCTCTGGGAGGGTTAGCCCCATGGCTTCGGCCGGCGCCGGTGGGCGCTGGGTTGAATTCGTTAGGAGGTCGTGGATTGCTACATCGATGCGGAACCGTGCTGCTGTCGCCATCGCAAATCACCCTTCGCAATGTTTGGCCCGGAAGCGGCTCTTCCGCAGGCCAGCTAGTAAACAGATTTGAGATGCGAGCCGCTTTCTCAGGTTGCAGTCGAAATTAGAAGCGACCCGCTACTCGTGCCTTCCAATTTCACTGAGCGTCTGCATCTGGATCGACACACATGCAAGGCAGCTGCCAAAGTAATTAGCAATACCTCCTGTTCCCAACCGCGTGAGTCAATGCAGGCTGCTGAGGGTAAAGCAGACACCAGCTGGCTGGATTGTCGAATGCCTCGACACGCGTTTCGACAAGTGTCGAGCCTTACGACACTTAGCCGAGCCTTTCGCTTCTTGTTGTCTTGAGACGACAGCATCTTTAGAAATAGCCTGGCGAGCACTCTGCCTCATGCTTGGGGTCCGCGCTTTTTCTTCCGAGCCGCTGGCTTCTGGGCTCAGCGACTGAGCCAATTGTCGACAAGTGTCAAGTGTCAGAGGATGCTTTCGACATTTACTCGTGCCATCCTGGCCTGATCCTCTTTTTTTTCACTAGCTCCAGCGATTTACGAGACGCCGACAGTGCACTGCTTTGGCCGCTCAGTTGCTTTTACTGAGTCTTGTATTGGAAGACCCATGCTGAGGGTTTCTGTTATTTACAGGAGAGCTGCGGAATGAAGTGGCGTGTCCTTGCACTCGTGCTCTGCCTTTGCGGATTGAGAGCGTCTAAGGCTCAGGAGCGGACAGCTCTGCCGCCTGATGCGCCGAGGCCACAGCAAGGAATTATTGTTGGTACTGTAGTTGATGTGAACGACGACCCCGTTCCGGGCGCCAGCGTAACGCTTCAAAGCCCCGTCCTAAGCGATCCACGTGCGGTCGTCTCGAACACCAGCGGATTCTTTGAATTCAAAGATCTCCAGCCGGCAAGCTCCTATCACGTCATCATCAGCGCCTCGGGATTCGCCAGCTGGACTTCAGACGAAGTGATCCTCAAGCCAGGCCAATACCTAATCCTGACCGTCTCCAGGCTCCACATCGCAACCGCGCTTACCCAGGTGAACGTCGGTTATTCCGCTGAGGAGATCGCCACCGAGCAACTGAAGGTGGAGGAGCAGCAGCGCATCTTCGGGTTTATCCCCAACTTTCTTGTCCAATATGATGCAAATGCCGCACCCCTCACGGCGAAGATGAAGTTCCATCTCTCCGCCAAGGTCGCTTTCGATCCGGTCACCTTCATTGGGGTAGGTGTGTTTGCGGCTGCTAATCAGGCAGGAAACACACCCAACTACCGCCAGGGAATGATAGGTTACGGGGAGCGCTATGGCGCTGCCTATGCGAATGGCGTTAGCGACATCATCATCGGTGGCGCCATCCTGCCATCGCTTCTGCACCAGGACCCGCGCTACTACTATCAAGGCACGGGCACGAACAAGTCTCGTGCTCTGCATGCGCTCGGCAGCCCGTTCGTCTGCAAAGGAGACAACGGCCTGTGGCAGCCTAACTATTCAACCATGGGCGGCGATCTGGCCGCAGCCGCGCTTTCGAATGCCTACTATCCGCCATCGAATCGCGGCGTCGGGTTGTTCTTGAGCCAATTCTTTATTGATACCGGACAGCGAGCCGCCGCCAACCTGGCACAGGAGTTCATCCTGCGTCGCCTCACCAAAATCAAGAATCAAAAGTAGACATGCCGGGCCCCTGGCCAAGTTTAGAAGGATCCAGGCCAACAGTTAATCCGCAGACACATTGAAGGAATTACCGTCCTGCGGCCTTTTGGTCGCGAAGAACCATACAAGTGGAAGCTGCTTTTGCGACTAATCGGTTCTGCTCGTCAGTTATGGTGCACTCCACGTAGCCGATCGTCTGACCCCTCCGCACGACCGTTCCTTCCGCCTTGAGTTGCGCCTGCCAGACCGGGCGAAAGAAATTGATTTTCAGTTCCACCGTGGTGAAAGACTCTTCCGGCGCCAGAGTGCTGGCAAATGCTATGCCCATCGCGGCATCAGCGATGTCGCAAAGAACACCGCCGTGCAGCGTTCCCATGGGATTAGCATGCTGCGGTCCGGCTGCCAAGACGACCGTCGCCCTCCCGTCAGCGATATCTTTCGCCTCAAACCCGATCAGACGGGCGATTGGAACGTCGTTCGTCTTTGCCCGCTTCCTGATGTCCGCTTGCGAAGAAATTTCTTGAGTGCTCATGACTTGTCGGCTCCGGGCTTTGCTTTCCGCGCTCGAACCCTTGTTTCGAGATACTCCTCTAGATGATGGACGGCAAGGTCGCGAGGCGCTTCCTTCTTCTGCAGACGGCTCATCATATGGCTGCCTTCGAGTGTGCTGGCAATCAGCGAGGCCAATTTCGCGGAATCGACATCGGAGCGAACCTCTTCTCGTCGTTTCCCCTCCTCGGCAATTGATTGCATACGTTCAAGCCAGGAACTGAGGGCCTGGCGAGCTTTCGCTCGCAGCTTTGGATTGCCGTCGTCGGAATCGATGGCCGTGTTCAACAGCGGGCAGCCTCCCGGCACCAGTCCAGCGCGCCGCTCCCGAAAGTTCCGCACAATTTGTTTGAGACGGTCAACGGTATTTGGGATCTCCTCTGTGCCTTCGAAGCGCACATCCATCGCGATTTTCCAAGCGTGGTCGAAGGCATCTCCCGCAAGCTCTTGCTTGCTCCCAAAATGCCGGTAGATTCCGCCCTTTTCTAACCCGGTGGCTCGCATGAGGTCGGAAAGCGCAGCGCCGTCGTAACCTTTTTGATTGAAGATCGGCGCCGCCTTGCGAATGATGTCTTGCCGCGTTTGCTCCCCTTTGCGCACGTCCTGCTCCTCAGGAATACCAATTCAGCGATCATATGGGCGCCGGCCGCGCTGATACAAGGGTTTGGATGAGACCGACCGGTCCCCGGTCGCATTTGATGCCGTTTTTCGGTAACGACTAACAACTAACAACTTCCAGTGCGTTCCGGTCGATCGCATAACTCCTGCGCCAGAATGCCATGCTTGCGAAGCATTACTACTGGGCTCAACAAAATATGGTTAACCGGTGCTACCACGAACTAGCCTCGCCATCTAACAAGACGACTTGAGCTTCTCCGTGCGGCTTTGGAAGGCCTAAGCCGCGTCAGTAATAACATAAATGGGACCGAACGGTCTCATGCTGCATCGAAAGCTGGGTGTGACGAAACGAGTGACGAGGAGAGCGTCATTCAGTTTCGCAGAGCCTCGCAAGGCAGTGGAATATGAAGGGTAACGCCGGATTTTTCGATGAACGCCGCCGCCAAGCAAAGGTGAGTCCATGTGGATAGTCAGACTAGCGCTTAACCGCCCATATACGTTCATTGTCCTTGCGATCCTCATTCTCCTGCTGAGTCCGGCTGTGATTCTTCGGACCCCCACCGACATCTTTCCAAATATCGACATTCCGGTAATTTCCGTCGCCTGGACTTACACCGGACTAAATCCCGAGGATCTGGAAACCCGGCTGACCACCCCTTTTGAGAAGGGCCTCACAACCCTGGTAGACAACATCGAGCACATTGAATCGACGACGTACAACGGCACCGCGGTCGTAAAGATTTATCTTCAGCCCGGCGCCAGCGTGGACCGCGCGAACTCGCAGGTGGTAGCACTTTCTGGGTCTATGTTGCCGTACCCGAGATCTACGCCGCACTTGTGAAGACCGGAGAACAGGCACAGCTAACGCTCGATGCACTTCCCGGCGAAACGTTGACAGGCACGATCGTGCGCGACGCCGATGCGATTGATGCGACGTCCCGCACGCTAAATGTTGAGGTGGACGTCCCCAATCCAACAGGCCGCCTGCTGCCCGGCGCCTATGCGTTTGTACATCTCCGCTTTCCTCCCCATCCCGGCTCGGTCACCATCCCGTCAAACGCTTTGCTGTTCCGCGCCGAGGGATTACGGGCAGGAGTTGTTCGCAACGGTCACGTCGAACTTACTCCTATCTCAATCGGGCAAGACTATGGGAGCACGGTGGAGGTGATCTCCGGACTATCGGCGCGCGATACGGTGATTGTGAACCCGTCCGACTCGCTTGCAAATGGAGCTGCGGTACAACTGGTCGCG
>Ga0209420_1000173_pt1 | contig 40360 bp, 31 predicted proteins | sample BlaSpr_A8_OM1_O1_FD_187972 | JGI IMG/M metagenome (GOLD analysis project Ga0209420, IMG submission 187972) | Forest soil microbial communities from Thunder Bay, Ontario, Canada - Black Spruce, Ontario site 2_A8_OM1_O1 (SPAdes) (version 2) | ecosystem: Environmental > Terrestrial > Soil > Boreal...
GACCGTTTGAGGCCTCAACGGGCAGCCAGTTGGCTGGCCGCTGGCACAATATCGCCATCCCACTCATCAGTCGGCCCGCCGTCAATCTCCTAAAGTAGAGTTCGCGTCCGCTGGCCGCGTGGCGGTTCCTGCTAAAATTAAACTGCATGCTGCTTCCCTTCGTTCGCGAGCTCTTCGCGGACGTAGAAATGCTTCCCGCCTTCACGCGTGTTGCCTCCCACCTGCGGGAGGGCACGGGGCGTATTCGTGTCTCCGGGCTTTCCCCTACCGCCAAGGCCCTGCTGCTCGTGCTTCTGCGCCGGCCCGCCGACCGCCCCCTCATCGTCGTAGTCAATGACAATCGGGCTGTCGAGGACTTCGTTCCCGTGCTGCGCGGCTTCTGCGAGCTCACCAACGCCTGCGACCCGGAGGCGGTTGTCGCTCTTCCGGCTCGTGACGTGCTACCGTTCCAGAATCTTTCTCCGCATCCCGAACTGCAGGAGGAACGCGCGACTGGCCTTTGGAAAATTGCAACTGGCAAGGCCTCGATCGTGATCACACCAGTCGCGGCCACTGCCATTCTCCAGCGCTCCGCCGAATACTATTCCGACCTCGCCCGCATTCTGCGCCGCGGGGAATCTTTCGACGTCGATAATTTGCTGGCTCACCTGAACACCGTCGGCTACACCGCCGCCGATGTCGTCGAAATGCCCGGCGAATATGCCCTGCGCGGCGGCATCCTCGATGTTTATTCGCCCGAAGCCGAGCGCCCGGCGCGCATTGAGTTCTTCGGCGACGAGGTGGAATCGATCCGCCGCTTCGACCCCGCTTCGCAGCGTTCGTCGAACCCCATGGACGAAGCGTTGCTATTGCCGCTCACCGAAACTCCGGTCAGCGATCATCTTCTGGGCGCGATCCACACTCGGCTTTCCGGCAAACGAATTGCAGGTACAGAAGAAATCGTCGAAGCCGCCGTGCGCTCTGGCGGAGTCACCGTTTTTCCTGGCTGGGAGTTTTACGCCCCGCTGGCCGGAGCCGATCGCACAATCTTCGACTTACTTCCGAACGCAGCCATCTTGCTCGATGAGCCTGATCTCCTCCGCTCAGAATTCGACCGCTTCTGGACCCGCGTCGAAGAAGCTCACGAGCGCAGCGGCGTCGGCAATCTGGTGCGCTCTGTGGATTTATATATTCCGCCTGACGATTGGTGGAAGAAAGTCGCATCCCTTACCGGAGCCGACGTCGAGCATCTCGGCATCACGCGCGGCGAAGACGCAGACACCGCGGTCACTTTCCTGACGCAGCCGAGCCCTCGCTTCCACGGCGCGGTTCCCGCGATGCTCGAAGCAGTGCAGAAGCTCACTGGGCAAGGGAATCAGGTGCTCTTCTCCGTCCCCAACACCGGCGAAGTCGAGCGCCTGGCCGACATCTTCACCGAATACAACGTTTCGTTTCGCTTAGGCAGCCGCACCCGCGGCGGCGAAAGTTATGCGGATGAGACCAGTTACTTCGCCGGCGAAGTGCTCACCACCACTCTCGCGAAAGCCTATGTTCCCGATGGAGTGATGCTTCCCGAGGCGCACCTCGCCATCCTGGGCGCGCGCGACTTGTTCGACGAATTCGACACGGTGGCGGTGCATCCGCAGCGCCAGAAGTCGAAAGTTTCCGCATTCCTTTCCGATTTTCGCGATCTGCAGGTCGGCGATTACGTCGTTCATGTCGAACACGGGATCGGCCAGTATCAGGGCTTGAAGGAAATCAATCAGGGCGATGGCAATGCCGAGTTCATGCTGCTCGAATACGCCGAGGGCGCTCGTCTCTACGTGCCGCTCACTCGCCTCGACCTGATTCAGAAGTACCGCTCCTCTGAAGGTGCCAAGCCTGCGCTGAGTCATCTGGGCACGCAAGCTTGGTCGAAGACGAAGGCGCGCGTGCGCAAGGCCATGAAAGACATGGCCGACGAACTCCTCAAACTCTACGCCGAACGTAAAATGGCCGTGGGCCACTCGTTCCCCGCGGGCAACGAGTTCTTTCGCGAGTTCGAAGACGCCTTCGAGTTCAACGAGACGGAAGATCAAGCCCAAGCCATTGCCGATGTTACGCGCGACATGGAATCGTCCCAGCCGATGGATCGCCTGCTCTGCGGCGACGTCGGTTACGGCAAGACAGAAGTCGCCATGCGGGCGGCGTTCAAGGCCATCGGCGACAATAAACAGGTCGCCGTGCTGGCTCCGACCACGGTTCTCGCCTTCCAGCATTACGAAACTTTCAAACAGCGCTTCGGACCGTTTCCCGTCACCGTCGAAATGATCAGCCGCTTCCGCAACCCCAAGCAGCAAAAAGAGATCCTGCAAAAAACCGAAGCTGGCAAAATCGACATTCTCATCGGCACTCACCGCATTCTTTCCAAAGATCTCAAGTTCGCGGACCTGGGGCTGCTCATCGTCGATGAGGAACAGCGCTTCGGCGTGCGCCACAAAGAACGCATCAAGCAGATGCGCAAGCAGGTCGACGTCCTCACTATGTCGGCCACGCCCATTCCGCGCACCCTGCACATGTCGCTGGTCGGGCTGCGCGATATGAGCGTCATTGAGACTCCGCCCAAAGATCGCATGGCGATTCAGACGGTAGTCGCCAGTTGGGACGACAAGCTCATCCAATCCTCCCTGGAGCAGGAACTCGAACGCGGCGGCCAGATCTATTTCGTCCACAACCGCGTCGAGAGTATCTGGGAAATTGCCGCCAAGCTGCAGGAGTTGGTTCCGAAGGCGCGGATCATGGTGGGACACGGCCAGATGGGAGAAGCCGAACTCGAAAAAGTGATGCTGGGATTCATGCATCACGAAGCCGACATTCTCGTTGCCACCACCATCATCGAGAACGGCCTCGACATCCCGCTGTGCAACACCATACTGATCAACCGCGCCGACCGGCTTGGCCTCTCTGAACTGTACCAGTTGCGCGGACGCGTCGGTCGCTCGAACCGGCGCGCCTACGCCTATCTGCTGATCCCGAAAGAGGTCGAGCTCACGCCGATCGCCCGCCGTCGCCTGGCGGCCTTGAAAGAATTCTCCGACCTGGGCGCCGGATTCAAAATCGCCGCGCTCGATCTCGAACTCCGCGGCGCTGGAAATCTCCTTGGCGGCGAGCAAAGCGGACACATCGAAGCCATCGGCTTCGAGCTCTACACGCAGATGCTCGAACGCGCCGTCCGTGAAATGAAAGGCGAGGCCGCTCCCGACGAGGCCGAAACCCAACTCAATCTCGGTCTGAACATTCGCATCAATGCGGATTACATTCCGGAAGAGAATCAGCGCCTCCAGATGTACAAGCGCGTGGCTCGCGTGGAAACCGAGTCACAACTGGGCGACGTGGGAGCGGAACTCGAGGACCGCTACGGACCCCCTCCTCCGCCGGTTCGCAATCTTCTCGACTACGCGTCGCTCAAGCTGCTGTGCATGCGCGTCGGCGTCAACGCCATCGAGCGCAAACGCGATTCAGTCACCTTCAAGTTCCGCCCGAACGCCGCTGTCAATCCCGAACAGCTGGCCCGTTTCGTCTCCGCCCAGCGCGGAGCGCAGTTCACTCCCGACGGCATGCTGAAGTTCGTTCTGAAAGCGACTGCTGCGGACGAAGTTCTTCGCGCTCTGCGTACAGTTCTAGAGCAACTGGCGAACGAGGAAGCGGCATCTGAAGTTCGATCCGCAGCAAGCGAGCAACGTTCTCCGTGATGACGCGATCGCAATTCATGTCCCGGACCCACCGGGTCGCCAGTCACCAGCGTACCAGTTACAATTATCCGGCTCCGACTTGAGCTCAACGACGAACCACCAACGACTCCCCATGAAAATGAAAGTTCGCAAAGCCGTATTTCCAGCCGCCGGTCTGGGCACACGCTTTCTGCCCGCCACCAAAGCTCAGCCCAAAGAAATGCTACCGGTGGTCGATAAGCCGATTATTCAATATGGCGTCGAAGAAGCCATGGCCTCGGGCTGCGATCAGATCGTGATTATCACCGGCCGCGGCAAGCAGGCCATCGAAGACCACTTCGACGTCAGCTACGAACTGGAAAAGATGCTTGAGGAGCGCGGCAAGACCGATCTGCTCAAGATCGTGCGCAACATCTCTGACATGATGTATGTGGCTTACGTTCGCCAGAAAGAAGCGCTGGGCCTGGGCCACGCGGTGCTGATGGCGCGCGAACTCGTCGGCAACGAGGCGTTCGCCGTGCTACTGGCCGATGACGTCATCGACAATCCCGTTCCCTGCCTGAAGCAGATGGTCGACGTCTTCGACCAGAAACAGTGTTCCGTGATCGCCGCTCAAGTGGTTGAAGGAAAGATGATTTCCTCCTACGGAGTCTTCGACGCCCAACCCGCCGAGGGATTTAACGGCCGCCTTTTCGAGATTCGGAACATGGTGGAAAAGCCCAAGCCCGAGGAAGCCCCGTCAAACCTGGCGATCATCGGCCGCTACATCCTGACCCCGGCAATTTTCGATTGCCTGGCCAAAACGAAGACCGGCGCCGGCGGCGAACTGCAGCTCACCGACGGCATGCGTATGTTGCTGAAGCAGGAAAAAATGTACGCTTACGTCTACGAAGGCCGCCGCTACGATACTGGCGACAAACTCGGATTTCTCAAGGCGACGGTAGAATTTGCTCTCAAGCGCAACGACCTCGGGGGCCCGTTCCGCGAATATCTGAAAGGGCTGAAACTTTGACATCCTCCCCGCCCTAAAGAGCGGGGATTCCTTCTCAGGCTACGCATGGGCTTAATCTCCTACGTTAGCGCCTGAAGGCCCTGCCCGGGCCCACTTGTAGCCTTACTGCATTCGCCTGGTTTTTAGACAGAGACTAGCTCCGTCACAGCCGACGCATTCGGTGCGCGGTCTTCAGATCCAGCTAATGTACGAAGAAGATTTTGTGTAGCTTCCACAAAAAGGCAAGCCTTATATCCACTCCCTGAACGGAGTGGTTTTACGGCCCAAAAAGGATAAGGGCAATTCCGTTTTCAAAGTGTCATTCCGAGGAGCTCGAGCGACAGGGAATCCCGTGGTTGCTACCACGTCGGAATGGCGTGCACGGTTAGTCCCTTGAACTCTTGAGCTTCCTCGACTTCTCCTCTACGCCCCGCGCCAGCTTCTCTTTGTGCGCTTCCAGCTTCTTCGCGATCGAAGCATCGCTCAATCCAATCATCTGGGCCGCCAGAATCCCTGCGTTCGTTGCTCCCGGCTTCCCAATCGCAACCGTAGCCACCGGAATACCAGCCGGCATCTGCACCGTAGCCAGCAGAGAATCCATCCCCTGCAACGAAGTCGAAGGGATCGGCACCCCAATCACCGGCAGGGTGGTATGCGCCGCGATCACTCCCGCCAAATGGGCTGCCCCACCCGCTCCTGCGATGATCACCTGAATGCCGCGCCCCGCGGCCTGGCGCGCGAAGTCCGCCGTGCGCTCCGGGGAGCGATGCGCCGAAGTCACGTCGATCTCATACCCAATGCCGAACTCGTCGAGTGCCTTAGCTGCCTCGCGCATAAACTCCAGATCGGAATCACTTCCCATCACGATCGAAACCAGCACTTTGCTCATTCGCACCTCATTGGTATCCCGTATTGTCGTCCGGAGCAGTCGAAGGTTCCCTTTCGCTACGCTACAGCAGGTGTCGTCCAAGGGAATTTCGACACGGCTTACCTCTTCAACGCCCGCGCCGCAATGTCCTTACGGTAGTGGGCTCCGTCAAAATGAATCTTCGCGCAAGCTGCGTAAGCGCGCTCAACCGCAGTGTGGAGATCCCGCGCCCGCGCGGTCAGCCCGAGCACACGTCCTCCCGCGGTGTAATAAGCGCCGTCGCGCTTAGAAGTTCCCGCGTGAAAAACCTTAACCCCCTCGATGGCGCCCGCCTCTTCGAGTCCGTCGATTCGCTTCCCCATCTCGTAGGTCCCCGGGTATCCTCCCGACGACATCACCACGCACACCGAGGCGTCCGGCGACCACTTGAAATCCCCTTCACTCAGGCGGCCTTCAATCGAAGCCTCCAGCGCTTCCATCAGGTCGCTCTCCATTCGGATTAAAATGGGCTGCGTTTCCGGGTCGCCGAAGCGGCAGTTGAACTCCAGCACTATGGGTCCGCGCGCCGTCATCATCAGTCCGCAATACAGCACGCCCTTGAACTCCGAGCCTTCGGCCTTCATTCCTGCCACCACCGGCCGCGCGATGTGGTGTACCAGCCAGTCGCGCATTTGCTCATCGACAATGTCCGCTGTCGAGTACGCGCCCATGCCCCCGGTATTCGGGCCGGTGTCGCCGTCACTCAGGCGCTTATGGTCCTGCGCCGCCACCAGCGGAGCCACGCGCTCCCCGTCACTGAACACCAGGAATGAAAGTTCGTCCCCTGTCAAAAATTCTTCCAGCACGACCCGGGTACCTGCCTCACCCAGCATTTCTCCGCTGAGCATTTCCGCGGCCACGCTCCCAGCCTCCTCTTTGCTCTTGGCGATGATCACGCCCTTGCCCGCCGCCAACCCGTCGGCCTTCACCACAACCGGTAGGTGGAAATGGCTGAGAGCAGACCGCACCTGCTCCATCGAATCACAAATTGCAAATGGGGCCGTCGGAATGTGGTGCCGCTGCAGAAATTCCTTGGCAAAACTCTTGCTCGATTCCAGTTGCGCCGCGGCCCGCGTAGGACCAAAGGCCGGCCACCCGCGCCGCGTGAATTCGTCCACCACGCCCAGAGTCAACGGCAGTTCCGGCCCGACCACGGTCAGATCCGGCTGCAGACGCGCTGCCATGTTCGTGATTGAATTCAGACTCTTCAGGTCCGCCGCCACACACTCCGCATCGTCCGTAATGCCGCCATTTCCCGGGACGCAATAAAGCTGCGAGACGCGCGAAGACTGCCGCAGCTTCCACACCAGCGCATGCTCGCGCCCGCCGCTTCCTAGAACCAGAACCTTCATAAGCCAGAGAAAATCAAGGTTAGGGGTTGAAGAGGAATGCTGTCAAACCGTGCCCGAGCCTGAGGATCACGTCAGCATCACTTCAAGTATGCGCGCACTGGAGAAATCCGGTCCTCGGTCCATCCTTATGGCGAATCCGGTCCCCGGTTCGGATGCGTGATGTGTAACCGGACGTGAGCTTCGAGAATCTCTGCTCCGTCGGTCTCTGCTCCTCCGCCGCTCCAATCTGACCGCCCAGGCGGGATGACATAAAAATCCAAGGCGGAGGTCATCTGCCGCCGGCATGACCCGAGAAACTGTGAATCCTAGCAGTGGGGCCTGCGGAAATGTTCGGTAGCCTGCTCGTCTGGAAGCAATGGATGGGGCTCGATAGAGACAGTCCTCCCGGTCGCCTCACCTCTCTGTTTCTTCTATCCCAATAACTTAGCTTAGCTTAGAACACCTCGAATACCTCCAGCGAATTGTTTGCCGAGTTCCTGCGTGCGTCCCAGTGTACCGCGGGCGGCGGTTGGGTCCACGCCCTCGCCATTTGTACGTGCGTTGGCGCAATGCACTCGAAGGAAGGGGTGGGAGATGGCAAATGAGTTCGGTTGGTCACGAAACCCAGTTTCTGGTAGTTGACACTTGCCATGGAATGATATTAACTCTAGTTAACCTCAGGCAGTAAAAGACAGTTAATTGTGACCAAAAAACAATGACCCATGAGACAGGGGATTGTAAGATGCGCGTGATTGCCGTCATGCGTTGATTTCCTTAGGGCGTGAAATTGAAATTCCTAGTCAATCCGGGCAACAGGCTTGAGGCCACCGCGCAGATCCTTTTCTTCCAGAGAACCTTCAGCGCGGCCTTGGCCGCCGTTCTAGTGGCCGTGATGCTTGCCCCGCAAACATTCGCACAGCAGCCAGAATCCCCCGCACCCCCGCGACCAACGCCAGCGCAGGGCGAGCCGCCAGCCGACGCCGCAATCGCGCTCGACCCACCGGATCCCACTCAAGACCAAGGCACAGAGTCGATGTTTCCCCATTTTAAGGACTCGCGCTTCTGGCTCTCCGGTCAGGCCAACTTCATTTTTCAAACGCATCCCGATTTTCCTGCTCTCTACAGTGGCCCGCACAGCCTCAGCCCACATTACGAGAAGGCGACCTCCCGCGTGGTGACTCTCTATACCGGAGTCCGTTTGAGCAACTCCACCGAGATTCTGGTTGACATTGAGGAGGCGGGCGGAGCAGCCCTTAGCAACGGTCTTGGATTGGCCGGCGATACCGATCTTGACATCGTACGCAATCCCTTGTTAAGCAAGGCCCCGTATCTCGCTCGCGGCATGATCCATAAAGTTTTCGCGCTCAGTAAAGATCAGGTCGAGAACCAGCGTAGTTCCTTCTCGCTCTTCGAGGAACTGCCGCGCCGCCGTCTCGAAGTCCGCTTCGGCAAGTTCAGCATGCCCGATTTCTTCGACATAAATTCCGTCGGCTCCGATACTCACCTCCAGTTCACCAACTGGACCATCGACAATAACGGCGCCTACGACTACGCCGCCGACACTCGCGGCTACACGGTGGGATTCACAGCCGACTACGAAGATGGGAACTGGGGATTTCGCTTCGCCGAGGCGCTGATGCCCAAGGTTGCCAACGGCATCGATTTAGTGTGGAAGCCCTGGCAGGCCCACGCCGAAAATCTTGAATACGAACTACGTCACGGCATGATCCCGCACCAGCCGGGGGTGGTCCGCCTGCTGGCCTACACCAACTACGCCAACATGGGCATCTATCGCGAGCAGATCATTCAAGCCGCTGAACGCGACGCCACTCCCGACATCACCGCCCACCCCTGGCACATCACCCGCAAATACGGCTTCGGCATCAACCTCGAGCAGAGTCTCACTCACTATCTCACCGCCTTCGGCCGCTTCGGATGGGACAACGGTAAGACCGAGTCTTTTGCCTACACGGAGGTAGACCAAACCTTTGCGGAGGGCGTGGGAGCTAAGGGCGCATGGTGGCATCGCCAGCAGGATCGCGCCGGCATCGCGTTCGTGACCAACGCCATCAAGAAAGATCACCAGAACTATCTCGCGGCGGGCGGCCTGGGATTCTTGCTGGGCGATGGCGAGCTGAGGTATGGCCGCGAAAATATTCTTGAGTCCTACTACACGGCGCACGTGTGGCGCGGTATCTACCTCGCACCCGGCGTGCAGCATGTCGTCGATCCCGGTTACAACCGCGATCGCGGCCCCGTCATCGTTCCTTCGTTCCGCGCCCACATCGAGTTTTAAACAAAGCCCGGGAGCTACAACCGCCTCGGGCCGTAGCGCACAGGCCAAGCCGAGCGACCGGGCACCGATCCTGGTCACAAGCCGTTGCACGCAGCTAGCGCAGCGCCAACTCCCCGTTGAATTGCTGAATGATGCCGTAGCATTCGCAGGCGGAGCTTTCCAGTTTCTTGCGGTTCAAAATTCTAACCGAACCCCGCGAATATTCGATGATCCGCCGTTTTTGCAGCCCTCCCGCCGCCAGGCTAACGCTAGGACGATCGGTTCCCAGCATCATCGCCAGAAAATCGTGAGTGATGCGCAGCAATCCCGAACCGACCCGATCCTGCGCCAGCAGGAGCCACCGCGAAAGCCGTTGTTCAATGTCGTGCAGACGATTGCAGCCGGCAGTCTGTGCCACTTGCAGCCCGTGAACGGCGGCGTACCGATTCAACTTGGCGTGTAGCGCTGGACCGGAGTTCAACACGGTCTCCAATGCATTCACGTTTACTTTGAAGCCGTCTCCTCCGATCTGCATCACGGCACGATGCGGGCTTCTCCTCAGGCCGGCGGCAACGGGGATGGGCGTAAAGCCCTCGTTGCCGACCACACCGACCTCAACACTTTCCCCGAGCCGGGTCGTAAAGACTAATGAGACCATGCCTCGATTCAGAAAGTAGGCATCTTCCAGCTTTCGGTTCGCCTCCTGCAGGCTCAAACGCTGGGGCAAGGGAACAAACTCTAGATGTGGCCGGATCGCGGCAAACTCCTGTTCCGGAAGCGAAAGAAGGATGGCATTCGCCACCGGTTTTCCTGCCGGATTCGTCCGTTCTCCGGGATTCAAAGATTCAGGGTCCCTGTTGGCTACAGCAGGTCGATTTGCTTTGCTCACAGATTCCTCCGCATTTTGAACAACTCTTTCTTCAAACCGTTAGATGCAAGGAATTTCAGTGTACGGCTGGCTCAATTTCTGAGACCGGACGCTGACGCACGGTAGGTGATACAGAGTTTCCCGTATGTCAGACATCGCGGTTCATGGTACCTTCGTAGGGCGTCAAACCTTGATGCGGAGAAAGAGTCGACAGGATGGTGCCCACTCGCCTCGACTCGCGTGCCCGATAGCATGCCTCGAATACTGATTGCAGAAGACAATCCGGCGGTGAGAACTGCCTTGCGTAGCCTGCTGCAGAGCGCCGGACCTTGGGAAATCGTCGAGGTCGAGAATGGTCTTGAGGCGCTTGCCAAAGCCCAGGAACTCAGGCCCAATCTGATCATTCTCGATCTGGTGATGCCGGTGATGGATGGTCTGAGCGCTGCGCGACAAATTTCCAAACTCCTGCCCGAAATCCCCATGCTGATGCACACCATGCACTGGTCTCCGCAGATCGAATTGGAGGCCCAAAAAGTCGGGGTGCGACACGTGGTATCGAAGGGGGACAGCAGACTTCTCGTTTCCACGGTCCGGCAGTTCCTAACCCCCGAACCTGCGCCTCCGTTCTCCATTGCGCCAGCCACAATTCCATCAAATCTCCTGACCCCGAACGTGGTTCCGCCCCCTCCGCTTCCGGACCCCGGCAATACCGCGACCCCGGACGAGCCCGACGCGCCGCCCGGTAGTCCGGACTCGGAAGAGTTTCCCGGAAATCGGTCTGAACGCTGAAATGAGACGAAGAAATCGACAAAGTCTCCCGCCAATAGGCAAGTGTGGAGCGGACGCTGCTGTCCGCTGTTGCTTGAATCGGGTCCTGCTCCTGGACTTGCGGCTGAATGAGGCTTGGTCGCCGAAGCGATTACAACCCCGAGCCGCGAAGCGGCAGCATAAGGTAGCCCGGACCTGCGTCCGGGGTAAGCAGAAAAAAGAGAAACCGATCCCGCAGCCCGGCAAACCAGCCTGGATGATCGGGGCCATCGCAGCCACCTTCAGGGGCTGAAAACTTTGTTCATCGTAGACCGCTTGCGCGGTATTGGCGGGCCCGCTCTTTTACCAGATGGTCTCGGCTGGGGCTCGGTAAGAGACGCCAAGTCGAAGGCGGATGGCGGATGGAAGTATCCGCGTCAGACTTAGACTCCGGCCATCTGCGGCTTGCTGGCCAACAGCTGCCGCAGCACGTATTGCAGAATCCCGCCATTGGCGTAATACAGCGCTTCCTGCGGCGTATCGATGCGGACTAGGGCGTTGAACTCGATTTCCGGCTTTCCTTTCGTCGTGGCGCGGACTTTTACTTCGCGTCCGGCGGCGAAGTGTTCGACCACGTCGCGAATGCTGGTGATCTCGAACACTTCCTCTCCCGTCAGGGCGAGAGATTCCGCATTCTGACCCGAGGGAAACTGCAGCGGCAGCACTCCCATGCCCACCAGGTTGGAGCGATGAATGCGTTCGTAGCTCTCGGCGATCACGGCACGCACCCCCAGCAGGGCCGGGCCCTTGGCTGCCCAGTCGCGCGACGATCCGGAGCCGTATTCCTTGCCCGCGAGGACGAGCAGCGGTATACCCGCGGCGCGATACTTTTCCGAAGCGTCGAAAATCGACATTTCGCTGGAGCTTGGCAGGTGGCGCGTATATCCGCCTTCGGTCGCGACCAGCTTGTTGCGCAGCCGCACGTTGGCGAAGGTGCCGCGCACCATGACTTCGTGATTGCCGCGCCGCGAACCGTAGGAGTTGAAATCCGCCGGCTTCACCCCATGTTCCTGCAGATATCTTCCTGCGGGACTATCTTTCTTGATCGACCCGGCAGGGGAGATATGGTCAGTGGTGACGCTGTCGCTCAGAACGGCGAGCACGCGCGCCTTCTTGATGTCATTGACTGGCGCAGGTTTCACCGTCATCTCATCGAAATACGGAGCGCGCCGGATGTAGGTGGAGTCCTTGTCCCACGCGTAGGTCTCTCCCTTCGGCACAGCCAGTCCGCGCCAGCGCTCGTCGCCCTGAAAAACGTCCGCGTACGATTTCGAAAACATCTCCGAAGTAATCGACTGTTGCATCGTCTCTTCGATTTCGCGTTGCGACGGCCAGATATCGGCCATGTACACAGGCTGCCCATCTCTGCCCTTGCCAATGGCATCCTTGCGCAAGTCGATGTCAATGCGCCCCGCCAACGCAAAGGCCACCACCAGCGGCGGCGACATCAAGTAGTTGGCTCGCACTTCAGAATTGATGCGTCCCTCAAAGTTGCGGTTCCCCGAAAGCACCGACGCGACCACCAGTTCATTCTCGTCGATGGCCTGAGAAACTTCCGTGGGCAGCGGCCCCGAGTTTCCGATGCACGTGGTGCATCCATACCCCACCAGGTGAAATTTCAGCTTTTCGAGATAGGGTGTCAATCCCGCCCGCGCCAGATAGTCGGTCACGACTTTGGATCCCGGCGCCAGCGATGTCTTCACCCACGGCGGAACCGAAAGTCCCTTCTCCACTGCTTTCTTTGCGAGCAGCCCCGCCGCAATCAGCACCGAAGGATTCGAAGTGTTGGTACATGAAGTGATGGCGGCGATGACAACGCTGCCGTGCCTTAGCGAATTCTTCACCGCTGCAGGCACGTGCTCACGAACATTGGGATCTTCCACCCCGATCGCAGTGGGATTTCCACCTTCCTGCTCCCACTTAGCGCCCGGTGCCGCGGCACCCGCGGAAGCCGCTGCGGTCTGGGTCCCATGGGTAGCCGCGGATTTCGGTTTGAGCAGCGATGGCAGCGCCTTCTGAAACGATTCTCCCGCCTGCGACAGGAGCACGCGATCCTGCGGCCGCTTCGGCCCTGCCAGACTGGGTTCCACAGTGGCCAGATCGAGCGTAAGCAGCTCAGAGTACTCCGCCTCCGCGGTTTTCTCGTCGTGAAATAACCCCTGTTCGCGGCTGTAAGCCTCGACCAGCGCAATCTGTTCTTCGCTGCGCCCGGTGAGCCGCAAATACTTAAGCGTTTCTTTATCAATCGGAAAAATTCCGCACGTTGCTCCATACTCGGGCGACATGTTCGCGATCGTAGCCCGATCGGCCAGCGGCAAATCCCGCAGCCCCGGCCCGAAATACTCCACGAATTTTCCCACCACTCCATGCTTGCGCAACATTTCCGTGACCGTAAGAACCAAATCGGTAGCAGTAGCCCCCTCGCGCAAACGCCCTGTCAACTTCACTCCCACCACCAGAGGAATCAGCATGGACACCGGCTGCCCCAGCATCGCCGCCTCCGCCTCAATTCCCCCCACCCCCCACCCCAGCACGCCTAAGCCGTTGATCATGGTCGTGTGGCTGTCGGTGCCTACCAGAGTGTCGGGGTAGGCGGTGCGCTTGCCGTGGGCCGGGTGAACGAAAACGACCCGCGCGAGATATTCCAGGTTCACCTGATGCACGATGCCGGTGTCGGGCGGGACGATGGCCAGGTTGCGGAAACCGGTTTGACCCCAGCGGAGGAATGAGTAACGCTCTTGGTTGCGCTGAAACTCGAGCAGCGCGTTGAGTTCGAAGGCATTGGACGTGCCGAACTCGTCGACCTGCACCGAGTGATCGATGACCAGTTCGACCGGTTGCAGTGGGTTGATCAGAGCGGGATCGCCTCCCAAGGTCTGCATGGCGTTGCGCATGGCCGCCAGATCGACTACGCAGGGGACGCCGGTGAAATCCTGGAGAAGCACACGGCTGGGGCTGAAGGCGATTTCCCGGTCGGGCTTCGATTTGCTATTCCAGTTGGCGAGGGCGCGCACTGCTTCTTGGGTGACGGCGCGACCGTCTTCGGTGCGGAGTTGATTCTCGAGCAGGATGCGCAGGGAGAAGGGTAGATGCCGGGTGGAGATTCCCTGCTTATCGAGCGCGTCGAGGCGGTAAATTTCGTATTCTTTGTTCCCCGCTTTCAGGGTGGAGCGGCTGTTGAAACTATTCACAGACATGATGGCCTTCCTTACGGAATGAATTCGCGCACAGGCGAATATGGTGGCGGAGATGGCAACCTAAATTTAGATCTCAGCCTAATAGTGTAATGTGTTTCGCAAGGAATTGCGTAGTGCACCGCGGACGGCTGGCGGAGGTTCGCTCCGCCGGTCAGCCAGGGGCGGCTGTCTTCACCTGGTCGTCGTTTCACCCCGAACCACCAAACCCCGTTCGAGCGCTAATGGTGCTTTTGTGCAAGAGCACCACAGCTGGTTCGAGCGCATGCATTGAGGTCGCTGCCTGTGATGTAATAGAAGTGCCGACTTGCCATGCCATCTTTTATCACCACCGTGCGCCGCCGCGCCAAAGCTCTGCACCGGAACCTGCGAGGGGCCAATATGGCGATGCGAGCGCTGGCCTCGACCGACCATCCGCTGCTGGCGCACATCATTCCCATGCGGCGCTGTAATCTGGCGTGCACTTATTGCAACGAGTTCGATGATTTCTCGAAGCCGGTGCCGATCGACGAGATGTATCGGCGAATCGACAAGCTGGGTTCCCTGGGAACCGCGGTCGTGACGATTTCGGGCGGCGAACCGTTGATGCATCCTGAACTCGATGATGTGATTCGGCGCATCCGAGCCAATGGCATGATCGCCGGACTCATCACCAACGGTTATCTGCTGGTGGCGGATCGCATACGGCGCCTCAACCGCGCGGGACTGGAGTGGCTGCAAATTTCGATCGACAATGTGAACCCTGACGAAGTATCGAAGAAAAGCCTGAAGGTTCTCGACAAGAAATTGCAATTGCTCGCTGCGCACGCGGACTTTCATGTGAACATTAATTCGGTGGTGGGCAGCGGCATTTCCCATCCCCAGGATGCTCTGGTGATTGGCAAGCGCGCGATTGAACTTGGCTTCACCTCGACCATCGGAATTATTCACGATGGCAGCGGCCAGCTACAGCCGCTAGGCGAGGAAGAACGCCGCATCTATCACGAAATGCAGGCGCTGGAAAAAAGCAGCTTCACGCGAATCAACTCGTTTCAGGACAACATCGCGAAAGGTCAACCTAACGACTGGCGATGTCGCGCCGGCGGACGCTATCTCTACATTTGCGAAGACGGACTCGTTCATTACTGCTCGCAGCAGCGCGGCTATCCGGGAGTGCCGCTCGCTACCTACACTCGCGACGACCTGCGCCGCGAGTATCTGACCGAGAAATCCTGCGCACCGCACTGCACCGTATCGTGCGTCCATCAGGTGTCAATCTTTGATTCTTGGAGATCGCCGCAGCAGGCCGCGGCGGAAAGTTCGGCATCGGCTCCGCCCCGTGAACTGGTGCAGATCAAGTAGGCAAGTCGGGGAAGGTCACATCCTGCCGTCGCCCGCGCTGCCCACTCCGAGTGCGAGACGGCCTCGGGACTGCCGACAAGACGCCGGCGCCCCCCATGCTACTTTTTGGGCTGCGCTGTCGGGGGAAGCAGGCCGTTCAGTCGCAGGTACATTGCCGCGGAACTGTAATGGTCAGCCCAGTCGTTGGTGAGCGCGATCAGGGCGAAAGCGCGCGGGCCTTTGCGGCCGCCAAATAAGTCGACTTCGTCGCCCAGCTTCGAGTCGTCTACCTTAGCGAGCGCGCTGCTGCAAAAATCGAAGCTCGCGTTCAGAGCCGCCACCAGCTTGTCCTTGCTGTCGGATTCTGTCGGAGCCACGGCCGGCTTGACCTCCGGCATGTCTCCGATCGTGGAGCAGAGGTGGTTGTTCGCCCCGATCATGTGCAGGACCAGATGACCAAAAGTCGCCTGCTGCTCGGTTGGTTTGTAGCTGAATTTGTCGGCGGGCATTTCTTCGACGGCGCCCACCAGGTTTTTCTGCTGGTGTGGGAGGATTTCCTTCGCGACCGACGTGACGGGATTCTTGTCTTGAGCGAAAACTGTCGTTGCTGCGAGAAGCAGAAAAAGACAGAAAATGTGTTTCATGGCGTCCTCCGGAATTAGAGCTGGGTTGGTCGGTTTTGATTCGCTCCCATTCTACTCAGGCTGAGCACTCAGCGCGAATGCCCAAACAAGAATCCAACTTCGCCACGGAGGGGAACACCAGAGAGAATCTCCAACCTACTATTCTCGGGCTCGGTTCTTGATCCAGATCGGTGTGCCTACGAAGCCGAAGGCCGCGCGGATTTGGTTTTCCAGAAAGCGCTGATAGGAAAAGTGGAGCTTTACGGCGCGGTTGGTGAAGAGCACGAATGTAGGGGGGGCGACTGATGCCTGCGTCATATAGAGAATCTTGACGCGCTGGCGCACGGGGACGGAGGCGCGTTCGAAGTCGACGCGCTCGAGGAAGCGGTTCATCTCGGAGGTGGTCACACGCTTGCGGCGTTCGCGGGCAACTTCTTCGAGCATCGGCAAGATTTTCTCGGTGCCTTTGCCGCTGCGGGCGGAAACGAAGACAATAGGTGCGTAGTTCAGGAATTTTAGTTCGTAACGCAGGCGCTGCTCGTAGGCGTCGCGATCGCCGGGACGCTTGCTTTCGCGCATGCGTTCGGCCTTGGTGGGCCGCCCCTCTCTTTCTGCACCGCTGAGGATCAGATCCCATTTGTTGACGACGATGATGATCGAGCGTCCGCTCTCGTGGGCGTAACCGGCGATGGAGGCGTCGAGCTGGCTTACGCCTTCGGTGGCGTCGATGACGAGCAGAGCGATATCGGCGCCTTCCAGATGTTTGCGCGCCATCACGACGGAGAGTTTTTCCGCCATCAAGTGCGTTTTGCCCTTGCGGCGGATTCCGGCAGTATCGATGAAGCGGAAGCTGCGTCCGTCGTGCTCGACGATCTCGTCGACCGCATCGCGCGTGGTGCCGGGGACTGGGGAAACGATGGCGCGGTCGGATGCGGTAAGGCAGTTCAGCAGAGTCGATTTGCCTACGTTGGGATGGCCGATGATGGCGACTTTGACTTCGTGGACATCTTCAGTCGCCGTCTCCTGGGTTTCCAATTCCTCCGGTTTGTCTGTTCCCTCCGCCGCTGAGTTTTTTTCCGGCAGACTTTTCAGCACGGCGTCCAGCAGATCATCGACCCCGCGGCCGTGTTCGGCAGAAATGGGGAACATCTGCTGGATGCCAAGGCGATGAAAATCGTCGACCAGCGAGGATTGTTTTTCGCTGTCGACCTTGTTGACGGCCAGGAAGAGCGGGCGGTTCGCCTTGCGCAGCAGGCGTACCAGTTCGAGGTCGGGACCGGCGAGTTCGGTGCGTCCGTCGATCACCATGACGATGGCTGCGGCCTCATCGAGCGCGACGCGAGCCTGGCGGTAGATTTCCGAGGGGATCAGATCTTTTTCTTCCGGAAGAATGCCGCCCGTGTCGACGATGCGCAGCCGGCGGCCTTCCCATTCGGCATCGCAGTAGAGGCGGTCGCGGGTGATGCCGGGTTCGTCGCCGACAATGGCGCGGCGCGAGCCTACGATGCGATTGAAAAGCGTGGACTTGCCTACGTTGGGGCGTCCCACGATGGCGATTGTGGGAATCCCGGCGGCGCTGCTGGCGAGAGTGCTGGTCGAATTGTAGGTGGGCTGGGTCAAAGTTGGATCTTTATGGGGTAGCCGCCATCGGCTAGCCTAGGGTCGCGAAACCCCATGGGTTGTGCATCGTGATGGCGCCGCCAACTTTTCGAGTCGGCCGGACAGACTCGGGCGGCTGTCCCCAGATGAACTGAGCTGATCAGAAACGTCCGGAATCGCTATTATAGAGGCTCCGTGCCTTTAAGTTCCCATCCCGCATCCTCGGCTCCCCGAAACCGCTCTGCTGCCAGCGGGAAGGATGCCCCGTTGTATCAATTCTTCGCGCCGGGAGGGGTGTTGTCTCGCACGCATCCGGCGTACGAATTTCGGCGAACGCAGTTACAGATGGCACAGGCTGTCGAACAGGCGCTGGAAGAAAAGCGCCATTTGATTGTGGAAGCGGGCACCGGCACGGGCAAGACGTTGGCGTACCTGATGCCGGCGATTCGGTCGGGAAAGCGCGTCATTATCTCGACGGGGACGAAGAATCTGCAGGAGCAGCTTTTTTATAAGGACGTTCCATTTCTGGAGCAGGCGTTGTATGGGCTTCCGGCTTCGGGCTCCCGGCTCTCGGTTTGCTACATGAAGGGTCGGAATAATTACTTGTGCCGGAAGAAACTGTACGATCTGACGGATCAGCCGGTGCTGAGCGGGCTGGAAGAGATCGAACAGTATCGGGCCATCGCTGCGTGGGAGAAGACTACGGGAACCGGTGACCGCGCCGAGCTGGCGGAGCTGCCCGAGGCCAGCCTGCTCTGGCACAAGCTTGACGCACGCACTGAGGCCTGCATTGGCCAGAAGTGCAGTGAGTGGGGCAGGTGCTTCATCACCGAAATGCGGCGCAAGGCGATGGAGAGCGACATCATCATCGTGAATCATCACCTGTTTTTTGCCGATCTCGCCATCAAGATGCAGGCGGATGGAGCGCCCGAGGCGGGCATTTTACCGGAAGCGGGTGCCGTGATTTTCGATGAGGCCCATGAGCTGGAAAGTGTGGCGGGAAATTATTTCGGCATCTCTTTGAGCAATCTGCGCATGGAGGAGCTGGCGCGGGATGTGGAGAGTTCGTTGCAGCACAACAAGATGATGTCCGCTTCGCTTTCGGGAGCGATTGGAAGTTTGCGGGAACGGTCGCAATTCTTTTTTTCGTTGCTTCCGCCGGGGGACGGAAGATTTGCGTTCGATACCCGGCGGGAATTTCTCGAAGAGAACGGCGACGAATTTATGGCGCTGAACCAGGCGTTGACGCGGCTAGCCGGCGAACTCGAGGGCTTACCGCACAAGCCGGAAGAAGTCTTCAACTTTGTTCGGCGGGCGCAGGAGATTCAGGTGCAGCTTCAGTTCGCGTTGGAGTCGGAGGACCGCAATACCGTTTTTTGGATTGAGCGGCGTGGGCGGTTCAGAGCAATTTCACCACCGGGACACGGAGACCCAGAGAAAGCAAAGGAAAGTTTTCCGGGTCGGCAAAACGTGTTCCTGCAAGCCACGCCGATCGATGTTGGTCCCATCCTGCGCGAATGCTTGTGGTCGAAGCTGGAATGCGCCGTATTAACATCGGCGACTCTGGCCGTGGGTGGCGGGTTTGAGTATATACGGCGGAGGCTCGGCCTGGAGCATGCGCGGGAATTGGTGCTGGCGTCGCATTTTGACTATGAGAGCCAGGCGCTGCTATATGTACCGCCGGACTTGCCCGATCCGCGCACTCCGCAGTTCACGGCGAAGGCCGCCGAGCGCATTCGCCGGCTGTTGGCGATCACGCGTGGGCGGGCCTTCGTTCTTTTCACCAGCTATGCGGGGATGAACGACGTCTATCAGCGGTTGCTGGGCGAAGTCGAGTTCCCGATCTTGCGGCAGGGGGACGCGCCGAAAAGCGCGCTGCTAGAAGAGTTTCGGCTGACTCCGAACGCGGTGCTGTTCGCGACCTCGTCTTTTTGGCAGGGTGTGGATGTGCAGGGCGAGCAGCTCAGTTGTGTGATCATCGACCGGTTGCCGTTTGCCGTACCCAGCGACCCAGTGGTGGCGGCGCGGGTGAAAGCGATCGATGCCGAGGGGGGCAAGGCGTTCTTTCAATATCAGGTGCCGGCTGCCGTGATAACTCTGAAACAGGGGTTCGGACGGCTGATTCGCTCGCTGCACGACCGCGGACTGCTGGTGCTGCTTGACAATCGCATCCTGAAAAAACAATACGGGCGCGTGTTTATGGAGAGCTTGCCAAATTACAGGAAGACGACTGAAATGCGCGTAGTGGAGGAGTTCTTCGGGGACCATGGGTAATTCGGGAAATTCGCCTTTGTCTAATCGCCCTATCCATCTGTTCAAGCGACACGGGCCTTGTTCTCCTACTCTTGAAGATCCCCTTCCATTCAGGCAGCGACTCGGTAGCGGGCGCGATTGGAGAACTCCCTTTCCCCGATTTCCACGAACTCAACTCTGTCGCCTGAGTCCAAGCGGCGTGGGTTACGAACCTTGGCGGGAATGCCAATCTGTCCTGGGGGAGTAACTGTTGCTGAGGCCATGGCATCCCCTTACCGTTGCATAAATTTCTACACCGAGTGAGGAATGGAGAGGGTCATCAAACAACCTCCCGCTCCCGCAGCGAATTTCACTTGCTAGCCCTTTCCCGCGCTTGGCAGCACTCCCACCACGATTCCCGACGGCTGGGTTGGGGTGTGATACACCCGCTCGGTGGCTTTCACGAAGTCGGCGGGCTTGGCGGTCGGGATGTTGACGAAGGTTTGCGGGTTGCGATCAGTGAGTGGGAACCACGAACTCTGGACCTGGACCATGATGCGGTGTCCGCGGCGGAAGGTATGGTTGATGTCCTGCATGGTGAAGTTGATCGCTTCCACTTTTCCGGGCGTGAACGCCTCCGGCTTTTCGAAGCTGTGACGGAATTTTCCGCGGAAGGGCTCGCCCCGCACCAGTTGCTGATATCCGGCCATCGTGAACGCAGGCGCAGGCACATCTTTTCTTGGTTTGTCGCGGTCGTCGGGCCTGGGAGCGTCCTGCTTGCTGTCCGGGTAATCGGTCGGATACACGTCGATCAGCTTCACGTCCCAATCCGAATCGGTACCACTGGTCGAAACGAAAAGGCGCGGGGAGATCGGTCCGGCGATGGTCACATCTTCCTGCAGCACCGGCGTTTGATAAACCACTACGTCGGTGCGGCTGTCGGCGAAACGCTGGTCCGAGAGCATGTATTCCTGGGGTACGTCGAGGGCCGCGTAGTTTACGAAAGGAACCGGTTTGGCGGGATCACTCACATATTCATCGAATGCCGGGGACTCTGATCCTGGCGCATCAAACGACAGTGCGCCATGGGCCTGGAAGTAGAGAGTTTTGGCTTCAACATTTTTCGGAGGCCATGCGGAGTACTGCCGCCAAGTATTGGTCCCAGTCTCGAAGACATAGGCTTTTGGAAGTTTGGCATCACCGTTGCCTTTGAGGTATTGCTCAAAGAAGGGGAAGAGAATGTTGTTCCGGTAATACTCTCCGGTGTTCGAGGCAAAGTCGACGCGTCCCAGGTGTTCGCCGTCATAGCGTGCCCAACCGCCGTGCACCCACGGTCCGACTACCAGCGCATTGAAGATACCGGAATTGTTTTTGTCGATGGAATGAAATGTGGTGAAGGGACCTTGCAGATCTTCCGCGTCGAACCATCCACCGACGGTCAGCACGGCGCAATGGATGTTCTTCATGTGCGGGGCCAGATTGCGCACCTTCCAGTAGTCGTCGTAGGTATCGTGATTCACCTGGTCATCCCAGAGCGCGCTCTTGCCTTCCAGATATTTGCTCAAATTCGCGAGTGGGCCGGTCTGCAGATAGAAGGCGTAGGCATCTTTCGTTCCCCAGTCGAAGGGCACGAAAGTCTTGGGCGGAAGCTGCGGATTTTCCTGGGGCCTGAACGAGCTGTAAAACCCGAAATTTGCGGCCAGCATGAACGCTCCGCCGTGGTACGCATCGTCCCCCATGAAAAGATCGGTCATGGGAGCCTGGGGGGAGGCGGCCTTGAGCGCGGGATGTGAGTCGATCATGCTGGCCGAGGTGTAGAATCCGGGATACGAAATTCCCCAGATCCCGGCATTGCCATTGTTATTCGGCACGTTCTTGAGCAGCCAGTCGATGGTGTCGTAAAGATCGCTGCTGTCATCCACATCCTGTTTCGACTTTTTGTCGTCGAGGTGGGGACGCATCTCGATGAACGACCCCTCCGACATGTAGCGCCCGCGTACGTCCTGAAAGACGAAGATGTATCCCGCTTTGTCGAATTCCGGCGAAGGACCGAGTTGTCTGCGATACAGGTCGACACCGTAGGGGCCAACGCTATACGGCGTGCGGTCAATCAGGAAAGGGTAAGGATGTGCACTATCTTTCGGCACGTAAACGGAGGTGAACAGGTGAACACCGTCCCGCATCGGGATCCTGTACTCATACTTCGTGTAATGCTCTTTGGTGTCGAAATCGGCCGCATCAGGCCGGGCCTGAGCAAAAAGACTTGCCATCGCGGGGAGGAAAAACAGCAACAGAATCGATGATTTCCGACACAGCATATACGCTCCTTTGGGAACCAATAACGATTAGGCAAGCTACATTCCGACGGGGAATGGAGTCAAGCGGATTGCGCCGGGGCCGCCATTCCAGCGGTACAATACATTTTGGCCATCGAGCAAGTCTGGCCATCAAGCGTAGCCGATGCCGGGTTCACGCCCGAGCTGCTGGGGGATCATGTTCGAAGTTACGGTGGAAGATACGTTTGCGGCCGGGCATTATCTGCGCAACTACAAGGGCAAGTGTGAGAATCCGCACGGGCATAACTACAAGATCCGAGTCACGCTGGCCGGAGCGGAGCTGGACAAGGCTGGGCTGCTGCTCGATTTTAAAGATCTGCGCGAAGTGATGAAACACGTCATCGAGCGCCTGGACCACCAGATGATTAACGAGATCGAACCCTTTACCGTGATCAATCCGTCGGCCGAGAATCTGGCAAAGTATTTTTACGAGCAGTCGAACACAAGGCTGAGGAGCGTGACCAACGGTCGCGTACAAGTGAAGGATGTAACGGTCTTCGAGACCGACACCACCACGGCAAAGTACAGCGAATAAGCAGTTGCCCCGTGCTTCCCATGCAGATTACTGAAATCTACAAATCGCTGCAGGGCGAGTCGACCTATGCCGGTCTGGCTTGCGTTTTCGTGCGGTTGACGGGATGCAATCTGCGCTGTTCGTGGTGCGACAGCGAGTACACCTTCCAGGGCGGCCGCAAGATGGCGATCGAAGAAGTGGCGGACGAGGTCTCGCGCCTCAGTCCGGGAGGGGGCCTGATCGAGATCACCGGCGGTGAGCCCATGCTGCAGGAGCGGGAAGTCGTACCCCTGATGCAGCGTCTCGTGGACCAAGGTTACCGGGTTCTGCTTGAGAGCAGCGGAGAGCGCCCCTTGGAGCGGGTTCCGGCCGATGTCATCAAGATTGTCGACGTGAAGTGTCCGAACTCAGGTGAGGGCGATACGTTTTGCATGGAAAACCTGGAAGCGCTGGGCGCTCGCGACGAGATCAAGTTTGTCCTGAGCAGCCGGGCGGACTATGAGTTTGCGCGGGAGTTCACCCAGCGGCATAATCTCGCCGCGCGAGTGAACGCGGTTCTGTTTTCCCCCGCGTTCCGCAAAGATGCAACCGGCACCCGCGACAGTTCGCACTGCCTGCTGGACCCACAGGAACTGGCGGAGTGGATGATCGCCGATAATGTTCCCGCCAGGCTGGGGCTCCAGCTGCATAAGTACATCTGGGACCCGGCGGTAAAGGGAGTTTAGGGGATTGCTGATTGTTGATTCTCGAACCTAAGATGGTCATTCTGGAGAAGCGCGTTCTTGGTTTTCAATCGGCGATCAGAAATCGATCGATCCTCAACCATGGCGCTTGATGCAACCCTCGAAGCAATCCCGCGCAGTTGTCCTCCTCAGCGGGGGGATGGATTCCTGCGTTTGCGCGGCGTTGGCAGTGCGTGAGCACGATGCCGCGGCCGTTCACATCAGTTACGGTCAGCGTACCGAGCAGCGGGAACGGGAATCGTTTCTTGCCATTTGCCAGCGCATGAGAATTCAGGACAAGCTTATGGTCCGAAACGAGGCTCTGCGTGCCATTGGCGGTTCGGCACTCACCGACGATGCCATCGCCGTGCCTGGGGGGGGCGCGGTCGGAAATGGCATTCCCGTCACCTACGTGCCCTTCCGCAATGCGCATTTCCTGGCGGTGGCCGTGAGTTGGGCCGAAGTGCTGGATGCGGAAAAGGTGTACATCGGCGCCGTCGAGCCCGACAGTTCCGGTTATCCGGATTGCCGCCCCGCCTATTACCTGGCCTTCAATAATGTCGTAAAGACTGGCACTAAGAAGGGCGACATTGAAGTTGTGACCCCCCTCATCGCCATGAGAAAAAACGAGATTGTGCGCCTTGGCCTTGAACTGGGTGCGCCCTTCGATTTAACTTGGTCATGTTACAGTCGCGAGGATCAGGCTTGCGGAGTCTGCGATAGTTGCGTGCTGCGGCTGCGCGCCTTCGAGGCGGCGGGAGTCGAGGATCCGATTCCGTACGCGGCGAGATCGAGGTTGTAGTGGGGAGTGTGGTACGTATTCGTCAGTCGACTTTTCGGCCGTTCAAGGATTGGCCAGTAAATTCGATTTTGCCGGGAGGCAACATGAAGAAAAGGTATTTCGCAATACTTCTATTCGCCATCGTGACGCTCGGACTGTGTGTGCCTCCAGTCTCGGCCCAGGCCTCGGGGACGGTCAAGGGTGTCTGCAAAGACGCTCAGGGTAACGTTATTCCCGACGCAATCGTGCTCTGGACCAACACGGACAATGGTCAGAAATACACCCTCAAGAGCAACAAGAAAGGCGAATACTTTTCGCTGGGGCTGTCCCCCGGTACCTACCTGGTGACTCTCTACAGGAATGCGGATGATATGAAGGCTGGCAAGGAGCTGGATCACGTCAAAGGCTTCAAGGTTCAGCTCGACGAGAACACTCTAGATCTTGATGTTAAGAAGGAAATGGAAAGCGCTGCCAAGGGGCAAGGGATTTCTCCAGAGCAGTTGAAACAGATGCAGGAACAGCAGGCCAAGGCGGCGAAGGAAAACAACACCGTTAAAACTCTCAATGACAAACTGAACGCAGCCAAGGCCTCGGCTGACGCGGGCGATTTCGATGGCGCCATCGCGGCCCTCAATGAAGCGACTCAGGTGGACGCCAATCGCGATCTGCTCTGGTTCAAGCTAGCTGACTATTATCGCTTATCGGCGCCCAAGCAGACCGACCCGGCGGAAAAGCAAAAACGCTACGCTTCGGCCATCGAGGACTACCAGAAAGCTATCGATCTCAAGAAGGGAGCCACCAGCGATAAGGATCCCAATGCGGCCAAGAACCTCGCCGCCTACTACAACAACCTGGCGGAAGCCTATGCCAAAGCCAACAAAACGGATGACGCGGTCAAGACCTACGAACTGGCAGCCCAGGCGGATCCGACCAATGCCGGGCAGTATTACTTCAACACGGGGGCCGTTCTCACCAATGCGGGCAAGGTCGATGACGCGCTCGCAGCCTTTGACAAAGTGATTGCCGCGGATCCAAACCGCGCCGACGCCTACTATTGGAAGGGCGTGAATATGATTGGCAAGGCCACGCTGCAGGGAGACAAAATGGTCGCGCCTACGGGAACCGCCGAGGCGTTCCAGAAATACTTGCAACTGCAGCCCACCGGGACTTACGCGGACGCCGCCAAGCAGATGCTGACCAGCATCGGAGCGTCGGTGGAAACCAGCTTCGGCAAGAAAAAGCAGCCGGCAAAAAACTAGATCGTCCGGCGGTACAAGCACTTGCAGGGCGGCTCCAGCGAGCCGCCCTTTTTGGTTTTTGGCGTTTTTCCCCTCCTCTCGGAGTTACGAAGGACTATGCACTTACTGTTCTTCGCAAGCGCTGGGCGGCGCGGTACAGTGAACTATCTCCAATTCTGTGGTGCGTGCGATTCCTGAGTGTGAGGACGAATGGCAGCACCAACCATTGCTCCGATTTCCGTTGTCTTGGAAGGTTTCTCCGGAAGCGGCAGAGTAGCGACGCCAGCCTTGCTCGGCGCCATGCTGCGCGCGTCGGAAAAAATCAGCGATCTGATTTTTTCGCCGGGACGCCCGCCGCAAGTACAGGTCTATGGCCAGATGATCCCAGTGCAGGTGCAGGGGCTCACGTTCCTTAACCCCGACGACACCCGTCACATTGCCGCGGACCTGATTGGCGATAACAAGCAGGCGATCACGACGCTCCGCGAGCACGGAGCTTGTGACATTTCCTATGGACTGCCCGGATTGGCCCGCTTCCGCGTAAATATTTTTATTCAGCGGGGCAGTTGTGCCGTTGTGATGCGAGTCATTCCGACCGCTGTCCCCGACTTTGCCGCCCTGCGGCTGCCGCAACATCTGGCGGATGTGACCAAGCTGAGAGATGGAATTGTGTTGGTGACCGGGCCCGCCGGTTCCGGCAAGTCGTCGACGCTGGCCGTATTGGTTGACGCCATCAACCGCGAGAAGTACTACCACATCATCACCATCGAAGATCCGATCGAGTTCCTGCACAATCACAAATGCTCAACCATTCATCAGCGGGAGCTGCACAGCGATACCCCCAGCTTCGCCCATGCGCTGCGTTCAGCAATGCGGCAAGCTCCCAAGGTGATTCTGGTCGGCGAGATGCGCGACCGCGAAACCATTGAAATCGTGCTCGAAGCGGCTGAGACCGGACACCTGGTCTTGTCCAGTTTGAACACAATGGACGCCGCCAAGACGCTGGAGCGCGTCGTCAGCTCGTTTTCGCCGCCGGAGCAGCAGTCGGTGCGCGAGCGGTTTGCCAAATCGTTTCGCTACATTATCTGCCAACGGCTCCTGTCGAGGTCGGATCGCAGCGGCCGCATTGCCGCCTTCGAAATCCTCAAGGCGAATACTCGCACCCGCGAGTGCATTGAAAAAGGCGAGCGCGAGAACAAAAGTCTTCTCGACGCCATCAAGGCCAGCGCCGCCGAAGGTATGCAGCATTTCGACGGTGAAATCGCACAACTGGTCCGGGATCGCATGGTCGATCTCGAAACCGGGCTCTCCTATGCCAGCAATCCGGGCGTTCTCGGCCAGGAACTGGCACGGTAGATCCGCCCTCCCACCGCTCCACGCTACTTTTTCCCTGCCTCAGAATGCGGGTGGTCGCTGCCACTCTCATCAGGACATCTGTGCTCTGCAAATTGGGTCCTGAGACTCTCTTGCGCGTCGGCGACCCGTTTCAAGCAAGACATCGGGACTTTGAACTCGCGATTGCAACCCGTGCAGACGGCAACGGCGGGAACCATGCCCAGCCACTTCGCTACCCGAAGATTACGTTTTGCCATGCCAACAGTTTCCCCCAGATCGACGCCTGACTGCTCGCGCTTCCTGTCTTTTGGTGTCGTATCATCTTTCCATGTTCGCCGCGCCAGTGAATTCGCGGGTCTTGAGCTTTGAAGACGCTCGCCGTGTGGTCGAGGAACAAGCCGCACTGATTCGAAGCCGCAAAGTCTCACCTGGCGACACGGAACTTGTAGACCTGCTGAGCGCTGCAGGCCGCGTACTCTGCGAGCCGGTGACGGCGGATCGTGATCTTCCGCCATTTCCGCGATCTACGCGGGACGGCTATGCGGTGCGATCCGCGGATTTGTCTCAACTTCCCGCCAGGCTCGACGTGATTGGCGAAATCAAAGCGGGCGAGAAGCTAGACCGAATCCCGGCCAGAATCAACGCGGGACAAACCGCGTCGATTATGACTGGAGCTCCGGTCCCAGCTGGTGCGGACGCAGTGGTGATGGTCGAGTACAGCTCACCGCCTCATTCGCAAGCCGGCCATCAGATCGAGATCACGCAGAGCGTAGTTGCCGGAGAGAACATTGTCGCCTGCGGTGCCGAGGCTCGGGCGGGCGTCCGTTTGCTCGACTGCGGTATCCGCCTGAATGCAGCGGCCGTCGCGCTCGCCGCGTCGGTGGGCAAATCACGGTTGCAAGTGTACAAGCGTCCGAGAGTCGCCGTGTTGACCACGGGCGACGAAATTGTAGACGTCGATGCCACTCCCGGTCCAACTCAGATTCGCAACTCGAACAGCTATTCCCTGGCTGCGCAAATTCGACGGGAAGGCGGTGAGGCGCTGCTGCTGCCGGTTGCCCCCGACGAATTGCAAGCACTGCGCCGTCTGATCGAAGAAGGCCTGAAGGCAGACCTGCTGTTGATCACCGGCGGAGTCTCCATGGGCCGTTACGATTTGGTCGAGCAAGCGCTGGCGGAATTGCACGCGGAATTCTTCTTTACTGGGGCCAGAATCCAGCCGGGACGTCCGGTAGTCTTTGGCAAATGCGGTGCCGGGTTCATCGCCCACGAAAAGTCAGCCACCTGCTTTTTCGGCTTGCCCGGGAATCCCGTATCGACCATGGTGACCTTCGAGCTGTTCGCGCGCCCCGTGCTGCAGGCATTAGCGGGTGAGTCTGCGCGAAACTTGATATTTCTTCATGCCCGTCTAAAGAAAGACATTCGCGTCAAAACCGGACTGAAACGTTTTCTCCCGGCAATCCTTTCCGGCGAATTCGAACATTCCGAGGTCGAGTTGGTGGCATGGCAGGGATCAGGGGACATCGCCGCCAGCGCGCGGGCAAATTGCTACCTCGTCGTCCCCGCCGATCGCGAGCGAATTCCGGCGGGCGAATGGGTGGCGGTGATGCAGCGCTAGGTAGGCCAGGGCTGGGCACCCAGGGGGGAGTCGTGGGGAAGCAACACTCGGCGACATCAGCAAATGAGGGTCGATGCAGTCGTCCATCTGCTTAGAACTAGTACGAGGTGGGCGTCGCTGGTGCAATCCACCGAGCAGCAGGTCCTTGCGCTGCAGCAGGAGCGATGAGCTTGAACGGCGGTGAACCCGGCGAGGCCAAAGCAACCGGGGCCTTTGCCTGCAAGGCTTGTGGTACACACTGGCCGTTCCGGTTTGGCGTCCGCGCCGATTGGATGGCACGGAGCAGAAGCTGCTGGCGTGTTGCTATCGCAGGTCGCGAAGTTGCCGAACGATTGGGCATAAAGAGCATAGCGTTTCCAGCCCTCAGTACAGCCATGTACCGGCTCCTAAGAGAGCTCGGCGGCGCAAATCGCAGGCGCTGCAGTAGCTTGTTTCGGGGGCCACTTAGAGTCGATATTCTTGGTTTGTTTGGACGAAGATATGCTAGCGATTTACGAGCGGCTCCTATCGCTTGTGGCAAAAGGCTAGCGGATTCGTCTCCCATGTAAGATAGAACTACCGCATGCCGACCAAACTCTCCCATTACGACCGCGCGGGGCGCGCCCGGATGGTCGATGTCTCTGGTAAACCTGCAACTCGGCGCGAGGCCGAAGCCAGCGGCTTTGTCGCGATCAAGCCGGATGTGCTCGCGGCGCTGCCCAAAAATCCGAAAGGCGATCCGCTCGAGATCGCACGCATCGCCGGAATCATGGCCGCGAAGCGTACGGCAGAGTTGATCCCAATGTGCCATCCGCTGCCGCTTGCCCTCGTTGATGTCGATCTGCGCCTGTGCGAGAATGGCGTCGCTGTTACCGCCAAAGTCAGTACCACTGCCGAGACCGGGGTTGAAATGGAGGCCCTCGTCGCGGTGAGTGTAGCCGCGCTGACGGTTTACGACATGTGCAAGGGAGCCGACAAGAGCATCGAGATTCGGGAAATTGTGTTGGAACGGAAGAGTGGCGGGAAGAGTGGAGAGTATCGTCGGACGAAGTGACGAGTTCAAACTTCGTAACGACTTCAAACATGGCGAATAACGTCAAGCTGCTGGTGGTGGACGACAATCCGATGGTGCTGGCAATGTTAGAGCAGGCCCTGACTCCGCTGGCTTTGGTCACGACCGCGACCGACGCCGCGGATGCGCTGTTGAAGGCGGTGGACGATGTTCCGGATCTGCTGGTGTGCGACTACAGAATGCCGGGCATGGATGGACGGCAACTGGTCGAGAAACTGAGGAGCCGGCCGGCGACCGCAAATTTTTCTACCGTGCTGATGGCAAGCAAGGTGGACATTGCAGAGCGGCTTTCACCCCAGGATGCGGCCGACGACTATCTGGAGAAGCCGTTTTTCTTGAAGGATGCCACGCGACGCATCAAGCGCACGATTGATCGGATTGCGCTGGAGAAGTTGGCCAAGACCGCTCCCAAAGATGGAGTGGTGCGCGGTAGTCTTTCGCAGATGAACGTGATCGACCTGATGCAGTCGCTGGAGATGGGACGGAAGAGCTGTCAGCTTTCGTTGAGCCACGAGGGCGACAAATGCGAAGTCTTTTTCGCCGAAGGTCAGGTGAAGCACGCGACTTATGGAGCACTGGTGGGCGACGAGGCCGTGTTCAAGGTGTTGCGCTGGACCGGCGGAAATTTCCAGCTCGACTTCGAAGGGAAGACCGGCAAAGAGACCACGCAGCTTAACACGCAGGGACTGTTGATGGAAGGGTTGCGGTTGCTGGACGAATCGGCGCGGGAAAGCGGCGCGGAAGCGGAGCCGGCGGCGACCGCGCCTCCGCCTTCGAGCACTCCGAGTAGTGTGCCTGCCAACAGCGCGGGACGAGGGGGAAGGGAAGAAGAGGAAGATGTCCTCCTCGACGGCTGAGCCCGGGGGGCTGACGGCCGCGGTGGTGACGGTCAGCGATTCCTGCTCGCGCGGGGAACGCGAGGATGTGTCGGGACCGGCAGTAGCGCATCTTGTGCAGCAGCTTCACTTCTCGGTGACGGCGCACGAAGTTGTTCCGGACGACTCCACTCTGATTCAAAACCTGCTGATTCGGCTGGCGCGCGAAGTGCGGTTTGTCGTGACCACTGGCGGAACTGGGATTGCTCCGCGCGATGTTACTCCGGAAGCAACCGTGGCTGTCTGTGAGCGGCTTCTGGACGGCGTGGCGGAGCGGATGCGGAGCGAAGGGAGTAAGAAAACTCCATTTGCCGCGCTGAGCCGGGGGGTGTGCGGCGTGCGGGGACAAGCGCTGATTCTGAATTTGCCCGGCAGTCCTGCGGGGGCGGCGGAATCGCTGGCGGCTGTGGCTGAGTTGATTCCCCATGCGATTGAGTTGCTAAGCGGGAAGACCGAGCACTAAGGCGGGACGTTTGCCCGCTCGGTTTGCTCGCCATCCGCGAGACCAACCATTCTTACGATTCTGTTGCAAGTCGAAATCCCACCCTCTCGCAAAGAGCGCGAGAAGGTGGGGCTCGGTGCGGCGGAAAGGAGTGTCCGCCCCACCCTTACTGTGCCGGGGTAACGGGGGCGGGCGTGGGCGCCGGAGCTTCGGCGGTTACTTCGGGAGCGGCGATCGGATTGATCTTTACGGTGGCCAGGATTTGTTCCAGGCGGCCGAAGACTTTATCGCGGTCGACGTGCTTCATGACGCCGTCCTCCGAAGCTACCGTAGTGAGGTTCAGCGCGAACTCGTAGCAGGCCCCATTCTGGAAGAGATGGAAGTACTTGGAGTCGCTTTGACGAGTTCCTTCGCCGGAGACGGCTTCGGTCGAGCGAAGTTCGAGATCGCCGACCATCAGTTTGGAATTTGATGCAGGCTGAGAATCCGGCGAAGGCGTCGTTGTTTCCGGAGTTGAGACCGGAACGGTGGCCGGAGTTGCCGACGCGGTGGACGCGGAGTCGGTGGACGGGACCTGCATTGCGATCTTGGGCTGGGGCACGGCAAACTCGCTGCATTGATCGGCGGTAAGAGTCTTGTGAACGCTCACGTTGAAGAATGCCGACGAGAAGTCGGTGTTGGCAAAGCCGGTTTCGGGCACCTCGACGGCGGCGAGGGCGACTCCGCCGGGTTGGATGAAATTCATGGCGATTGGATTTGAGGCCAGAAGTTCGGTGGCAGCGTCCCCGGTTTCAATGGCGTAGCGACGTGGATATTCGAAGCTCACGCCGTAAGTTTTGTCGGCGTAGTTTATGGTTGCAGGTTTTTTGTGCACGACCTTCTTCGGAGCGGGTTTATTCTCGGCCGGCAGGGCGGGTGCAGGTGCCGACGAAAACTGGCTTGGGAGTTGGGTGACAGGAATTTGTTGGTTGGTGCTTATGGGCTTCGGCTTGTCGCTGGAGCAGCCGACGGTTACGGAGCAGACGATGAGCACGGCGGCGAAGATGAGCGCGCTGGCGTGGTTGCCCCAGGCTACGGAACTACGAGTTTCTGCGATGCTGCGAAATGCATTGATGCGGGTCATGATTGGTCACCTCTTGCCGCGAGCGGCACTGTTCAGGAATGCAAGGCTGGTGCCAAGGGAACGCGCTCTGATTTGACGGGAGTTATGGCGCAGAGCGCTGAAACACCGCGTGGGACGCGTGACACGCCGTGGGATTGCTGACACGCAGTTGAGTTGTACGGCGCACCGGTGCACGAGAACTCGCAGACCATCGCCCGCGAAGAAAGGTCAAAGTCTCCGCTCTCTGTGGGGTGCCCCGAGAGACGGTTGCTACACTGGGGGCGGCTCGTATTCTTAACCTGTGAAACTAGAACTGACAACACGGTACCGGCCGGTGGGTCAGGCTCAGCTGGATCTCATTGGGGCCAGTCCGTTTCGCGAGTTTCCTCCCGGGTTGCCAGAGCAGTCGATTTTCTATCCAGGGTTGAAACGGAGGAGCAGGCGACCCTCCTATCGCGCGCGATTGGAATACCTTGGATGAACGCTTCGGATTTGTGGGGCAGGTGTTGAGATTTCAAATGCGAACGGAGTTTCTTCGCGAGTTCGATGTGCCGGTTGTGGGAAGGTGCGGTCATCGCGAGTATTGGATTCCCGCACGACCTGCTACGACTGAACGAGAACATTGAGGGAGAGATTGAAGTGCGGTTGGAGTTTCGCGGGAAAACGACCCACGGGGAGAGGGAACACGGGGAGAGGGAAAAATGAAAAGACGCGGCACGACGTTTTTGAGATTCGTGCTCGGGTTGGCGATTCTCTGCGGGCCAACTGTGGGTTGGGCACAGGCTGCGGCAACGGCAGCACCGGAGAAGATCATCATCGATACGGATATTGGCGATGATGTGGACGATGCCTTTGCGCTGGCTCTGGCGGTGAAGAGTCCGGAACTGCAGATTCTGGGGGTGATGACGACGTTTGGCGATACCGAGACGCGGGCGAAGTTGGCGGACCGGTTTCTGGCAGAAGTGGGGCGGCCGGAAATTCCTGTGTCGGCGGGAAAGGCGACGGCGACAAGCAATCCAATGTCGCAGCGGCGGTATGCGGACGGTGGACACTCTGCCAGAGCGTCGCATGGGGATGCAGCGGAGTTCTTGCTGGAGCAAATACGAAAGTATCCGGGTGAGATCACGCTGATTGCGATTGGTCCGCTCATGAATATCGGCGCCGCGATTGCGAAGGATGCGGCGACGTTCCGGAAGCTGAAGCGGGTGGTGCTGATGGGCGGATCGATTCGGCGGGGATACGGAGATTTGGGCTATACGGCGCCGGTTCCTCCCATGCCGGAATGGAACATTTTGAATGATGTAGCTTCCGCGCAGAACCTGTTTGCGGCGGGAGTGCCCTTGTTTGTAATGCCGCTGGATTCCACACAGTTGAAAATGGATGAGGTCAAGCGGGCATTTTTGTTCCGCCAGGGGACGGCGGTTACCGATCAGCTCGTGGTGCTGTATCACTTGTGGGGGCAGGAGACGCCAACTTTGTTTGACCCGATGACGATTGCGTTTGTGTTGCGTCCCGATTTATGTCCGGTACAGCCGATGCGCATCCGCGTCGACGAAAAAGGGTTCACGCGCGAGGACCCGGGCGCGGCCAACGCCGAGGTTTGTCTGGATTCGAACGCGGAGGACTTTTTCAAGTTTTATTTGAAGCGAGTAGCGGTAAGGTGAGAACGCAAGAAGTCGGCGAAACTCGCCTGAGGCGCTGCCTTCACGCGAAGTTCAAAACCCGCAACCTTGCCGCAAGAAACGCGTCAAACATGGGGCGCACGCAGGGATGCCGAGGGCGAAGCGAATTTTGTTTTGTGGTCAGCGAGGGTTTATGCGATCTGAGGAAATTGCGCGGCGTGGATTTTTGAAAGCGGCGAGCGCGGGATTTATGGGGCGTGCTTGGATCACGCTGCCGGAGAAAGCGATTGCCGAATCCGGCGCGGACACCAAGCTCGCCTATGACGTGAGAGCATTTGGAGCCACGGGAGACGGGAAGGCGCTCGACACTGCCGCGATCAATCGTGCCATCGAGGCAGTGGCTGCAATCGGCGGTGGCAGCGTCCTTTTCCCGGCGGGAAATTATCTCGCATATTCCATCCATCTCAAGAGCCATGTTGCCCTCTATCTGGCGCACGGGGCGACGCTCTTGGCGGCTGATCCACCAGAGGAAAACGCGAGCGGCGGCTACGATGCGGCTGAGTCGAACCAGCCGTGGGAGAGCTACCAGGATTTCGGCCACAACCACTGGCACAACAGTTTGATTTGGGGCGAAGGGCTGGAGGACGTTTCGATTTGCGGGCCCGGACTTATCTGGGGGAAAGGTCTGAGTCGCGGCTGGGGAACGGGGCCCAAGGCGGAGCAGCCTGGCGCCGGTAACAAGGCCATTGCTCTCAAGAACTGCCGCAACGTGCTGCTGCGAGATTTTTCCATTCTGCACGGCGGGCACTTCGGCATTCTGGCGACGGGCGTGGACAATCTCACCATCGACGACCTGAAGATCGATACCAACCGCGACGGCATGGATATTGACTGCTGCCGCAACGTCCGGATTTCAAACTGTAGCGTCAACTCTCCGTGGGATGACGGCATTTGTTTGAAGAGCTCTTTCGCTCTAGGATATGCGCGGGCTACGGAGATGGTCACCATCAGCAACTGCCTGGTGAGCGGCAGCTTCGAGGAAGGAGCTCTGCTCGACGCGACGTGGAAGCGGTTTGGTCCCGGGGAGAAAGTGCCGCGAACCGGGCGGATCAAGTTTGGAACCGAGTCGAACGGCGGATTCAAAAACATCGTTATCTCGAATTGTGTGTTTGACGGATGCAATGGCCTGGCGATCGAGACGGTCGACGGCGCAGTAATCGAAGACCTGAGCGTCACCAACATTACAATGCGGGACCTGATCGGTGCGCCTATTTTCCTGCGGCTGGGAGCGCGCATGCGGGGACCGGCGAAGGTTCCGGTGGGTGTACTGCGCCGCGTGACCCTGAGCAACATTACCTGCCAGAGCGCCGCCGCGCCGCCGATCTGCTCGATTCTCGCGGGAATTCCCGACCATCCCATCGAAGACATAAAGATCAGCGACATCGTGATCTTTCATCAAGGGGGAGGGAGCAAAGACGACGCCATGCGCCAGTTGGCCGAGAAAGAGACAGACTATCCCGAGCCCAGCATGTTTGGAACGACTCCCGCGCAGGGATTTTTTATTCGTCACGTTCGCGGGCTGGAGATGTTCGGGGTCAAGATCGAACATGCGAATGAGGATGCCAGACCGGCGTTCGTTCTCCACAATGTGCTGGGCGCTGACTTCGAACGCGTGAAAGTACCATCGGTTGCCGGCGCGCCAACTTTCGTCCTGAACGACGTTCGGGATTTTGGTGTGTTCCGTAGCCGGCCGGTGCCCGACACCGAACTGCCGACGGCCGCCAGGCAGGAAATTTAGGCGGGCGGGATTCAGCGCGCAGGATTTGAGAGGAATGGGATCTCAATGAAATGGGCCGCAATCAATGAAAATCCGATCGATTCAACTCTGAGAATGAGAAACCTCCTTCGGCTGTTCCGCCACAACTCCCCGCTGCCGGGAATGTTTTTCCTCGCTCTCGTCCAAATTTGCGCGGCGCAGAAGGTTGCAATCACGTTTGATGATCTGCCCCTGAACGGGGATCTTCCGCCCGGCGTCACGCGGGTGGAAGTCGTAGGGAATACGCTGGCCGTGTTGAAGATACGGCACGTTCCGGCGGTGTACGGTTTCGTTAATGCGAAGAAACTGGAAGGCAACCAGGATGCCGCGGAGGCATTGAAGTTGTGGGCGGACGCGGAGCCGGTAGGAAATCACACGTACGCGCACCTGGATTTGAACGCAAATCCGGCGGAAGCCTTTGAGCGCGAGATCGAAGAGGATGAGCCGGTGCTGGAGTTGGTGGCTGCGAAAGATTCGAACTGGCACTGGCTGCGCTATCCCTTTTTGCGCGAGGGGGACACGGCGGAGAAACGGCGCGCGGTAAGAGCTTATCTTCGGGCGCGTCAGTATCGGGTGGCGCAGGTGACGTTGGATTGGGAAGACTATATGTGGAACAGCGCGTATGCACGCTGCGTGGCAAAGAATGATGCGAAGTCGATTGCATGGCTGCGTACGAGCTATATGAACACGGCGTCGGCTTACCTGGATCTGGGGCGGGAGATGGCAACTCTGGTTTACGGCCACGAGATCAATCACGTGCTGTTGTTGCATCTGGGGGCATTCAGCGGCACGATCTTGCCGGATGTACTTGATCTGTTGCAGAAGAAGGGATTCACCGTGGTGACGCTGGAGGAAGCGGAAAGTGATCCCGCGTATGCGACCGATCCGGATGCGGGGTCGAAGTATGGAGGAACGCTGCTGGAGCAATGGATGGATGCGAGGAAGATTAAATATCCAGCGGTTCCCGAGAAGCCGTACAAACAAGTGCGTGAAATCTGTCAGTGAGCCTGGAATGGATGGTGCATCCTATTTTCGCCTGGCTTGGCTGTTGGAGGGTGCCGAAAGTTAGAGTCTACTGACGGTGTGAAAACTAGCGGACGCTGGTCCAGACTTGATAAATTACCACTCCGAACATGAAGACCAGATAAAACCGCAGCGCCCAGAACAGGACCATTTCCATGCCGGTAAGCCGGCGGCGGGGACAGTGATGTTTTTGCTTGGTCGAAATGAGTTGGTCGGGTTCGAGCGACGCGACGACCGAGGCGAGGTCTTCGCCACTGATGTCTTCGCTGGGCGCGAAATTAAATTGTGAATCCATCTATTTGCCTCCAATTAACGCCAGCGAATGGGGAGCGACCACGCTGATTCCGAACAGGACTCCGGCGGCGATCAATACGAATACCACTGCAAGCGCCAGGATGTTGGCCCACAAGGGACTGACCAGGTCTCCCATGATCTCGCGATCGTTGACCAGCATATAGAGAAACAGCAGTGCGGGCGGCATGGCCAGGACTGCGATTACGTTTACCACGAGCACGATGTAAACCAACGGAATGCCGGGAATGAGCACGAGCCCGGCGGCAGCTGCGGCTTCGAGAATGAGGACGAGATAAAAAGATTTTCCCTGCTGGAAGGGGAGATTCAGACTGTGGGGACGGTGGGCCACTTCTCCGAAGGCATACGCCGATGAGGTTGAAATTGTTACCGCGGCGACCATGCCGGCTTCAAACATTCCCAGAGCGAAAAGCGCGGAGCCCCAATGGCCAACAAAAGGCTGCAGAGCTTGCGCGAACTCGGCGGCTTCGAAGTTGCCCGTGGACATGCCGTGTGCGAACAGCGGAGCGGTAGCGATGATCGTGGCCAACCCGGCGAGAGCCGCCAGGGTTGCCCCCAGGATCGTGTCGACGCGGCCAAAGCGAATGTCATGCGTGGTCAAACCTTTGTCGGCGATGGCGCTCTGCTGGAAGAACAGCATCCACGGCGTAACCGTAGCTCCAATATTAGAGAGCAGGATCAGGACCGTTTCTTGTGTGAGTCCCCCGGGAAGCGGCTTCCAGGTGAACAAGGCGCTGCCGATGGCGCCCCAGTGGGGATGGCTTAGCAGCGCCACGGGGATGAACACCAGGTTAAACATCGCAGCGACCAGGGTGATGCGCTCCCAGGTCCAGTAGCGGTGGGCCATCAGGGCGACGAAGAGCACGAGCCATGCGCCGATCACCGAAACCGCGGGAGGAACGCCGAAGAATCCCAAGCCAGCGCGGATGGCAATGAACTCCGTGACCAGAGTGAGAAAGTTGCCGATCATGAGATCGATCATCGAGAACCAGCCCCAGAAGGGACCGAAGCGGTCGAAGATGAGCTCAGCGTGTCCGCGGTGTGTGGCCGCACCCAGGCGCACGGTCATTTCCTGGACCACGCAGGCCATGACGAAGGTAAGGACTACGAAGGGAAGAAAGAAGCCAATGCCGTAGCGGGCTCCGGTGGCGGCATAGGACAGCATGCTGGGGCCGTCATTCTCTCCCAGCATGACGAGGATGCCGGGCCCGATGAGCAGCCAGAGCAAGCGGGCGCGTGACCAGGGGCCGCGCTGCGTACGGGTGGTCAACACGCGCTCGCGGTCGTGAGCGCGGTCGATGTCTTCGTGGGTGATGACGACGCCGTCGGAGGCCGTCAGGGGTCCCGTCGGGACAGGTGACGGCGACTCCCCATGCGGCTTCGATGTTGTCTTCGGCTCACTCATCGAGCGAACATTCAGCGGGAACGACCGGCCAGAGAATCTGCGTGGTCCGATTCCCCTCGTTTGTTAGCAGAAGTATATAGCAAAAGATGAACTATAGTTAACTATTGTGCGCGGCAGGGCGAGGGCGCGAATCAGCGCCCCTGGCGCGTAGCGGCGGAGGCGAGCCATACTCGCTCGGACGCGGCTGGGCCTAGAGAGACAGTTCCCGAGGGGGTGGAGAGGGTCAGGGTTTGGTCGTAGTTGCGCTCCAGGAGTCGCAACTTCGCTCCCGGCCGGATACCCCTGTGCTCCAGGAACTCGAGCAAGCGGCGGTCGCGCTCGTAAATTCCACTGACGATGTAGGTATTGTCGATATGGGCGTCGGCAAGCAGAACCAGCCCGCGACGCCGGCGACTGGCCGGGCCTTCGAGTTCGCTCAGATTGCCGTGCGGACAAGCGCCGCCCGAACCCAATTTGGCCAGAAGCTTGGCTTCGAAGTCCGGCGAGACGGCATGCTCCAGGCGCTCTGCCTCGTCGTGAACCTTCCACCACTCCATGCCAAAAAGTTCGGAGAGCATGCGTTCGATCAGATGATGACGCAGGGCCAATTTGCGGGCAATCTTGCGGCCGGCCTCAGTCAGGCTAACCTCGCCGCGACTCGCGACCCGCACCAGGCCGTCTTTTTTCAGGCGGCGCAGGGCCATGGTTACCGCGGGCGGCGAGACCTTCAACAAGTCCGCCAGGCGCGCCGAGATTACCTCTTCGCCCTCGCTTTCCGCTTCGAGGATCGACTTGAGGTAGTCCTCCTTGGAGACGGTAATCATCGAGAATGATTATACGATGGCGGGTTAATTGTGGTTAATGGCCGGGGGGGGTGTCGTGGCGGAGAAGCCAGGGGCGCTGCGCGCCGCGGATCGGGTCCCTACCGCTTCGCTCCCGACAGGTTCCGATCCCGCCCCACACGAGCAAAGAAGATCTGAACGCAAAGAAAAAGGACAGTCCGGAGCCCCCGAAACTGTCCCTCAAAACCCTCCCGGTTAGAAGGGCGACTTGATGATTCCAATGTACAGTCGCCATGTTGCAAAGCGATTACAGAACGATGAATATCGGATGAATCGCGTCCCGGTTGGCGCTGCTATAGTAGTCGCTGGCAAGGGTTGATCGGTTGACATCTTAATTTCTCCATTTTCTCCAAGTCGAGAGGATTCGATGCCGTCCCCCCCACGGGGTAAAACTGAACAGTCGCGCCGCCTGCAGTTGAGGGCGGAAAGCGTGATTCCGGGCGGTGTGAATTCGCCGGTGCGGGCGTTTGGCTCGGTGGGAGGAGATCCCCGATTCATCGTGCGCGGCCAAGGGGCGCACATCTGGGACGCCGACGACAACGAATTGATCGACTACATCGGATCGTGGGGACCGCTGATTCTGGGGCACGCCGAGCCCAATGTCCTGGATGCGATTGTGGCGGCGGCCTGCAATGGTACTAGCTTTGGAGCTTCCACCCCGGCGGAAGCGGATCTGGCCGAACTGGTGCTGGGCGCGTTTCCGCACATGGAGAAAGTCCGCTTCGTCAGCTCGGGCACGGAAGCGACCATGTCGGCGATTCGGCTGGCCCGGGCTTACACAAAACGCAAATACATCGTGAAGTTTGAAGGCTGCTATCACGGGCATGCCGATGCTCTGCTGGTAAAGGCGGGCTCTGGCGTCGCCACGCTTGGAATTCCCGGATCGGCCGGTGTTCCCGAGGAGTTCACACAGTTCACGCTGGCGCTGCCCTTCAATAATCTTTCGGTGGTCGAGCATGCGTTCCAGAAATTCAAGCACCAGATTGCCGGCGTGATCGTGGAGCCCGTGGTGGGAAACATGGGATGCGTTCCCGCCGCAGACGATTATCTGGTGGGACTGCGGCTACTGACCGAGCGCGAACACGCGGTGCTGATTTTTGACGAAGTGATGACCGGATTTCGCGTGGCGTTTGGCGGAGCGCAGGAACTGTATAACATTCGCCCGGACCTGACGACCATGGGGAAGATTATTGGCGGAGGATTGCCCGTGGGCGCGTACGGCGGGCCGAAAGCGATTATGGATCTGGTGGCGCCATTGGGCCCGATGTACCAGGCAGGGACGCTTTCAGGGAACCCGCTCACCATGGCCGCCGGGTGCGCGATGTTGAAACAGCTGCGCGATCGCAAGAGCGAGATTTATCCGCGGCTGGAGAAACTGAGTGGTGAGTTGGTGGAGGGCGTTGCCACAGAGGCGAAGGAAGCGGGCGTGGCGCTCTGCCATAACCGTGTGGGTTCCATGTTTACGTGGTTTTTTAACCCGGGGCCGGTGACGGATTGGGATTCAGCCTCGA
>Ga0209420_1000174_pt1 | contig 40276 bp, 26 predicted proteins | sample BlaSpr_A8_OM1_O1_FD_187972 | JGI IMG/M metagenome (GOLD analysis project Ga0209420, IMG submission 187972) | Forest soil microbial communities from Thunder Bay, Ontario, Canada - Black Spruce, Ontario site 2_A8_OM1_O1 (SPAdes) (version 2) | ecosystem: Environmental > Terrestrial > Soil > Boreal...
GCAGCCGGCGCGGCGGTGAGGGCGGCGGGCGGTCGGGGTGGGGTGCGCGAGCGGCTGGCGCACGCGCGGACGATCATCGCCAGCGCGCCGCGCGAGGCGCGGGCGGCGATGGCCGGCAGCTCGCGTAGGGCGGCCCGAGCGTCAGCGCGAAGCGGTGGTCGAGCCGGGGCTCGCGCTTCGGCCGCGACTGCGACTGGCAAAACGCCTGCGCGAGCAGCCGCTCGCAAACCACCGGGTGCCGCGGGTGGTTCTGTCGCCGTGAAAGCTCCTCGCCGTGCATCGGGTGGGGCGCCGCCAGCTTCGCGGACGGTGCCGCGCCCCCAACCACCTCGGACTACAGCCGCCGGCCCAGCACGCTCGGCCGGCGGGGCGCAGAGCACGACGCACCCCGGGCGCAAGGTGACGAGCAGCGCACAGCGCAACGCGAGCGCCCCGGCGCCGCCGGCTGCGAGGCCGCCGACGGCGCCACCGGCCGGAAGCCGGCGGGCGCCGGCGAAGCGTAAGCCGCGAGGGGGGAGGGCACGGTGATTCACCGCACGTTCCGGTCGCTGGATGAGCCGCCGCGGCTGGTGGCGTTCACGATCAAGCAGTGGGCGGTGCTGATCGCCGGCAGCGCGGCGGTGCTCGGCTTGATCCACCTGTCGCATCTGCCGACGAAGCCAGCGATCACGCTCTGCGTGTTCGTGATCGGGCTGCCGGCGGCCCTGACCTATGTGTCGGAGAGCGGCGGCCTGCAGCTCGGGGTGCTGCTGCGCGAAATGTGGCGCTGGCGCTGGAGCCGGAACGCGCTCCTGCCGGCCTCGGCGGAGCGCCCGCGCGCCCGTGGACTGGTCGTTCTCGCCAGTCTCGAGGAGCCCGGTCGTCAGGCACAAGCAGCGCGCGATGACCCGTCCTTGGTGGAGCTGCTGTCCGAGGAGCGCTGGGGCTGATGGGCGGCACGGCCACCGCGGGAGACCTGCTCGGGGTCGCGGCGATCGAGCCGGACGGGCTGCTCGTGCGCGAGGACGGCACCTATGTCCGCGCGCTGGAGGTCGGCGCCGTCAACCCGCTCGTGCTCGAACCGGCCGAGGGCGAGCGCGTGTCAGCAGCGTTCGGTCAGGTAGCGGCGCGGCTGCCCGACCGCCAGTCGCTTCAGTTCTACGTGCAGGGCACGCCGCTGGCGCTCGATGAGCTTCTCGCGGAGGAGACGCACCACTGTGAGCAGGCCGCGGGCGCCGCCGAAGACATCGGCGAGGACGAGCGTGCGCAGGCGATCCGCCGGCTGGGGATCGCCCAGGAGCAGTCGATCCGTATCCACGCGCTGACGGTCGCGCCGCTTGCGCTTCGCTATCTCGTCGTCTGCCCGTGGCAGCCGGCGAGCCGCCTGTGGTCGTTCGGACACAGCTCGCGGCGGGCGCTTCGGGTGAAGGCCGACGCGCACGAGCGGGCACGGCGCGACTCGTTGCGCCATTGCGAAGGGGTCCGCGCGGACCTCGAGGCGATGGGCGTTCCCGGTCGCCTGGTCGCGGGCAGCGAGCTGCTCGATCTACTTCACCGCCGCTTTGACCCCGACGGTGGCCTGGCGGGCGGGCTGCCCGCGAGCTTCATGTCGCCGCACGTCGTCGCGCCCCTGGTCGCCGGGGAGAGCGCAGAGGCGGCGAGCGACCGCGCGCAGCGGCTCGCCGAGGCGATCTGCACCGCCCCGGTCGGCCTCTGTGAGCGCAGCCGGATCGCGTTGGGTGAGACGTTGGAGGAGGTCTTCTACGTCAGCCTCGCGCCGGAGCAGACATGGCTCGGGTGGCTGCTTCACATGATGCAGGCGCCGCGCCCGTTCGTGCTGAGCGTGCATGTCCAGGCGACCGAGCGCTACCGCGAGCGGATGGCGCAGAAGCGCCGCTACAAGCGCATCCACGGCGTCAACCGCGGCGTCGAGCAGCGCGGCAGACCGCTCGACCCCGACGCGAGGGTTCAGGAGGAGGAGGCCGCAGCGCTGAACGACGAGCTGGCCACGAGCGCCGGCGCGGGCATCTACCGCGTGAGCATCTACTGCGCGCTGCAGGAGCCCCGCCCCGACGCGGACCCGGAAACGCTGAAGGAGCTGTGCCAGGCGACGGGGCGAGAGGTGACGATGGCCTGCGACGCGCGGATTCAGCACGGCCTGTTCGCCCAACGGCGGCTGTGGCAGTCAACTTTGCCGCTAGGACGCGACGTCGCCGGCCGCCGGCGCAAGTACGTCAGCCGCAACGTCGGCGACACCTTCCCCTTGTGTGGCACCTCGTGCGGGAGCCCGCAGGGCATCCCGCTCGGCTACGCGCTCCCAGGGCGCACCCTGGAGCGGCTGGACCCGTTCGATCCGGCGCACCCGAATCACCTGTTGCTCATCAACGGCATGAGCGGGGCGGGCAAGACGATGGCCGCGATCATCCTACTGGCCCGTGCGCTGGCGCAGGGCGCGAGCGGGTTCATCATCGACCGCGCAGGGCACTTCGAGTTCCTGTGCAGCCTGATCCCCGGCGGCGCGTCGCTGCAGGTCGGCGCGGGCGCGCACGCGATCAACTCGTGGGACGTTGAGGACCCCGCGCAGGTCGGCGCGGAGAAGATCGACTATCTGCTCGCGTTGCACGCGCTGCTGCTGGGCGAGCATCACGCCGGCCGCGACAGTTACGGGCTGACTGACCTTGAGGCGAACCTGCTGGGGCTCGCCATCGCCGAGGTGTACGCGCGCTGCGCCCTGACCGGCGAGGAACCGCGCGAGCTGCTGTTGCAGGAGGAGCTTGAGCGCCGCTACCACCAGGAGCGCGGCGAGGGGTCGGTCGGGATCGCCGAGAGCCTGCGCAACCTCTCGATGCGCCTGAACAACTACATCGGCGATGGCCCCTACGCCTACCTCGCCGATCGTACGACGACGATCCCGGCTGACGCGCCGCTGGTGGTGTTCGACACGCGCAGCATCCCGGACGCGAAGGCCGCGGCGGCGCTGTTCGTGATCTGCGAGCACGTTAAGAGCAGGATCGCCCGCACACGCCAGCAGCATCTCGCTGGGGAAAGCCCGAAGCACGCCTGGGCCGGCAAGTCGTTCCTCGTGGTCGACGAGGCGTGGAAGCTGATCGAGCGGCCCAGCACGGGCCGCTGGTTCAACGAGTTCTGCCGCCGCAGCCGCCACTACGCGCTGTGGCTGATCGCCATTTCGCAGCAGCTGTCGGACTTCGACAACGAGCACGGCCGGGCGCTCTTGGCGAACGCCGCGATGCGGCTGTTCCTGCGCCAAGAGGCCCGTGAGCTCGCCTACGTCAAGGGCGCGCTGAACCTCACTGATGAGGCGATCGAAGCGATCTCGACGCTGAAAACCGTCCGCGGCCAGTTCTCGACGGCCTACCTGATGAACGGGTCCAGGGGACAGGGCACGCTGCAGATCGGTGTCGGCGCGTTGGAGTATTGGATCGCAAGCTCCGACCCCGCCCGCGACGAGCACATAAGAAAGCGTGCGCTGCGCGAGACTGGCGAGCAGAGCTGGGCGGCGCTGCGGCTGCTCGTAAGCGAGGAGTGGCAGCAGGCGATCAGCGACGAGCTGGAACTGGCGGCGTGATGCAGGCGCGCGTCGCGATAGCTCTGCTGAAAAACCGGCAGGTGCAGACGGTGCTCGTCGTCGCGGTGCTGATGGTCGTCATGCTCCCGGTTCTGGTCGCTGCCGGCGTGGCCGGGTTGCTCTCTCAGGAAGCCGAAAGCGTGTGTGGCGGCGCGAGCATCGGCGCGGTCAATCAGCCTGCCGGCGGCGGCCCGCTCGCTCAGGGTCTATATGCGGCACCGCTCGAACTGGAGCCGGGCCGCTGGTATGAAGTCGGCGCGACCGACTACGGCGGGCCCGTCGACGCTGCCTCCGACTATGGCTCGATCCCGAATCCGGGCGAGTCCTACCTGCCGTCGCACCCGGACTCGTTCGCGGAGCTGTCGGTGCTCGACAGCAACCCCGCCGACGCCGGGACGTTCTCGTTCGCCGACGCGAACGCCCTGAGCAACCTTCCGTATCTCACGGCGCTGCGGGTCGCGCACGACGGGCAGGAGAGCCTGCTGCTCAAGCGCGATGTGGGATACGGGCAAGGCCCCGGTCAGTTCATCGCAAACGGGCAGCCCTACCGGCTGGACGTGTGGTGGCAGGCCGCCCAGCCGCTCGGCATCACGAAGAACGCGGTGAAGGTGCAGCTTGCGCCAGCGACCGGCGCGGCGCCGACGCTCGGGGCGCTCCCGTCGTCAACCGAAGCCAGCGGCGCTGGTGAAGCGAGCGCTGCCTGTCCGGTGGGCGAAGGCGCCGGGAACATTCCGCTGCCGCTGACGCCGGGAACAGAGACGAAGATCCTGCCGAGTGGCCTGGCCGCCGCCGGCGAAGAAGCGCCGGCTGCGGTAAAGCGAATGGTCGCGGCCGGCAACCGGCTGTTTGGCGCGAGCTACCTGTACGGTGGCGCGCACGGGACGCCGCTGAGCGAGCTCGAGCCGGCGTATGACTGCTCCTCGGCGGTCTCATACGTCCTTCATGCCGGCGGCGTGTTCGGCGAATACGCGGAGGACTCGACCGAACTTGAGTCCTACGGGCAACCCGGCCCCGGCCGCTACGTCTCGATCTACGCCAACGCCGGGCACGCCTTCATGTACGTCGGCGGGCTGCGGTTCGACACCGTGGAAGATCCTGCCTATGACAGCGGGCCGAACTCGGGCAAGCCCGGCCCGAAGTGGCGAGTCTCCGCATCAGTCCCTGACTGGGCGAGCTGGACCGTCCGCCACCCACCCGGCCTATGACCAGCCGCCCCCTCAGAGGACTGATCGCTGTCTGCCTGCTGTTGGGCGTGCTCGCGCTCGCCGGATGCACGAACCCCGACGCGCCCAGCGCCGGGCCGCACACGGCCGCGACCGCCTCGCCGCAGAATGCCGGCGAGCAGCCTGCACCCGCGCCCGCGTCACCCACGGCACAGGAGCCCGCCGACGTGCAGCCCACGCCGCTTGCGGCGCTGACCGCGTTCAGCCGGCTGTACTCGAACTGGACGTATCGGACTCTCACCTCCGACCAGCGGGCACTGGCTGGGATGTCGGTCGGCGCGGCGCGACTGGCCGAGCAACAGGCGGCGGCATCGAGTGAGGCGGACACGACGATCGCTCGAGGGCGCATCTGGAACAGCGGGCAGATCGTGAGCATTGCCACGGATGTATCGCGTCCCGGTACGTGGGACATCGTGACCCGTGAACAGACCGGCGGCTCCACGGAGTACGAAGGGTTGCCGGCGGCCTATCACGTCACCCTTGCGCGGCTCGCCCGCGTGCCCGACGGCTTCGCGGTGAGCGAATGGCTGCCACAGAGCTGACCGATCGGTGGCGTCGACGGGCCGCGCGCCATTGGCTGCCGGCGGCCTTGGCGCGCATGTGGCCCTACGCCTACGCCGGTGTCTGGGCGGCGACGCTCGCTCCCGCCGCTGTCGTTGCGCTCGTCGGGCGTCCCCTCACGCTGCCGGCACGTCGCCTGCTGGGGCTCGCGCTGAGCGCACGGCGCAACCCACCGCCGCACCTGGGGCACGTTCTCGCGCTGGCGGCCCACAACATCCCGATCGCTTCCTGGCCGCTGCTGCTCGGGGTGCTGGGTGCCCACCGCCATCGCCTCGCCAGGCCCGTCGCCAACGGAGTGCTGCTGGCGTGCATCATCGCGAACACGCTGCCGGTGGGCGCGGCGCTCGGCGCTTACGGAACGGCGCTGCTGGCGTACATCCCGCAGTTGCCGCTGGAGTGGGGCGGGCTCGCGCTCGGCGCGAGCGGGTGGCTCGTGCAGCGACGACGACCGCTCACCGCCAGCGAGGGGGTCGGCGTGTTCGTGCTGATCGCATGTGTTCTGCTCGGCGCTGCCGTGCTGGAGACCGTCGCCGTGCCCCACCGATGAGACCGCGGCGAGTTCACCGGCGAGCGACGCTTGCAAGAAAGATTGCAAGTACAATCTGCTCTACAGAATTGTTCGGTGTTGCTGGGCTTTTTTGCCTGGGTCAGGGCTGACCTGGAGATAGTGAGAATGGAGAATGGAGACGGAGGCGCAGGGGCTGGAGGTCCCCAGGACGCATCAGGGGGCAGGGTGACCCTTGCGCCCGGCCAGGGTAGGCAGCGGGCGTTTGGCTCGCAGCGGCCCGGTCAGATTCTCGGCGAATGGCAAAAGCGGGAGCTACGGATCGCTCGCGGCTTCGCGGAGTGTCGAGGGCTCACCACCGAGCAGCTTGAGGACCTCTACCAGGAGACGGCGCTCGCTCTCTACAGACGCGCGTATGACAGCGAGGAACATCTCCGCAACGCTCTGCGGGACGGGATCAAGAAGCGCGCTCTGCGGTTGCACCGCGATGAACGGCGTCACGGGCGAATAATCGCGCGGGGGACACCTGGCTTTCGTGTCATGGCCGAGGCCAGGGAACGCGAAGGCGCCCCTGAGTTGGCCGCCCTTGCCCGTGAGGATCGCCTGATCGCGGGCGAGTTCACGACGGAGCTGACGGAGCAGGAGCGGCGTGTCTTCGGCGGGCTGGTGGAGGGGATGGCGTACCGGGCTATCGGGACCGCGCTGGGCATCCCGGAGAACGAGGCTCGCAAAATCGCTCGTGCGTGTGACCGCAAGCGCGAGCGTTTCCAGCTGCTCTACGACACGGGCCGGTTGTGCGGGTATCGCGCACAGACGATCCACGCGCTGCAGAACGGGGAAAGCACGAGCGAGGAGCTGGCCGAGCGCGCGTTCGCGCATCTTGAGAGCTGCGCACACTGCCGGCTGGAGTACAAGACGAACGCCAAGCGGCTGCGGCGCAGCTTCCGCGACCAGGCCGGAGCGCTGCTCCCGCCGATGTTCATCGGGAATCTCGGCCGGTTCACGAGACTCGGTGTGCGAGGCAGGCTCCTGCTGCACCGGCTCGGGATCGACAGCGCCCCGATCGGGCAGGGCAGCGTGCGCGAACGCGCCGTCGCATTGCTGGCAGGCGGCGGGGTCGGCGCGAAAGTCGCCGTGGGCGTCGTCACCGTCGGCGTGATCGCCGGCGGCGCAGTCGCCACGCACGTCCTTGAACAGAGCCCCGCACCTCACCGTCAGCATGTCGCGGCGAGTGCGGCAGCGGCGGCGCGTGCAGCGCCGCCCGCCGGACAGCTTCTCAGCGCGCCGCCGGCGGCGGCATTGAGCACGAGCGCCCACCGGAGCGTGCATACGTCGAGCCGCACCGGTCAGCGCCGTGTCACCGCTCACCATACGGCGGCCGGCACCCGTCGAGCGGCCACTGAGAGCGCTGCCGAGCAGCGCGAACCGGGCGGCTTCGCCTACCTCGGGGTTCCCACGACGACCAGCCAGCCGAGCGCGTCGGCTCGTGTGGCGAGCGCCTCAGAAGGCCAGAGCGGCGGGGGACCGTTCAGCCCATGAGCCCGGCTCGGGAAATTCGTTGGCCGGTTTGGGCTAGTTGGGGTCATAGACCCCCGAAGCCCACCAAAACGGGGCCTGAACAGGAAATGGACGCGACGATGAACAAGCATGAGAACGGGCACGCCAGCCGCGTGCTGCTGCTCGCGTTGACGCTGGCGCTCGGCCTTGCTGGCGGATTGCTGGCGGCGAGCTCGGCGTACGCGGGGAGCTGGATGGAGGTCTCGTGCGTGAACCCGAGCCAGTCCGCGGCGCCGAGCGAAGGATGGACGAGCTTTGCCGGTGGGGGCGGCTACGGGTCGAACAACAGTACGGGCTGCGGGCCGGGCAGCCCGATGTACGCGATCCTCAGCACGGACGCTGCCGTCGGTGTCGGCTCGAACGAGACGCTGCAGTACACGCCTCCGGGGGGATCGACCCTGGTCGGCGGCTCGGTCGATGTGAGCTTCTTCGCTGACGGTCGCGGCTATGACGCCTCTGGCACGGCGGTCGCCTACTCGCCGGAATACGCCTACAACGGCTCGAACGTCTTCTTCCAGTGTGCGTCCGGCCTGCCTCCCTGCGCGAACGGCAGCTACGACTACTCCGGTGTGCTTGGCATTCCCGCCGGGCGAGGCGGGAGCCTCTACCTGAGCGCAGGGTGTGGCGGCGGAAGCGGCGCGTCCTGCGATGAAGGGGGCAGCGAAGGCGGCTGGTCGCTGGTGCGGCTTTGGTGGGCGAACCTCCTGCTCTCCAACGACGCAACCCCTGACGCCAGCGGGGTGAGCGGAACGCTGTTGACCCCGAACGCGAGCGGCACCGATGAACTGAACTTCGACGCGGCGGACCCTGGGGGACCTGGCGTGTATTCAGTGACCGTCCAGATCGACGGGAGCGCCGTGTACTCGGGCACACCGAACAACAACGGTGGTAGGTGCGTCGCGGTGGGGACGAGCGGCGGCGCGTTGATGTTCGACTACAGCCAGCCTTGCCCGCCTAGCGAGTCGGTCGACCTGCCGATCAACACGACCGCGCTTGCCAACGGCCAGCACACCTTGAAGGTCAGCGTCGAGGACGCGGCCGGCAACTCGGCGGTCGTCTACGACGGCACGATCTCGACAAAGCAGCCCTCGGAGAACTCGCTCGGAGCGCTGCCCGGTCCCGGCACGAGCGCAGGCAGCTCGCTGGCTCCCACCCCGGCCGTCCCGAACGGGACGACGGCGAGCCGCACGGCGCAGCTCACCCTCGGGGTCAAGCGCAGGATCACCCGCATTTACACGCACCGCGCGCTTCGAGTGACCGGGCGGCTGCTCGACGGGCACGGCAATCCGATCGCCGGCGCGACGCTGGACGTGCTGGCGCAGGTCAGCGGCTCGGCGAGCATGGTGGCGATCGGGCACGCCAGCACTAGCGCGAACGGGACCTTCACGGCGTCGGTGCCGGGCGGCCCCACACGGACGATCGAGATCTCCTACCGCGCGTTCTCCACGGACGCGAGCTACGCCGCCGTGGCGAAGATCGCCGAGGCGGTCGAGGCCGGCGTGAAGCTCAGCGTGAGCCCTCACAGGACCGGCTCGGAAGGGACCATCACGCTCAGCGGACAGGTGCTGGGGCCGGTCCCCGCCCAAGGGGTCGCCGTCGAGCTGCTTGTCCACTATCGCGGACGCTGGGAGCCCTTCCGAGTCCCGCAGACCGATTCCCGTGGGCGCTTCGAGGTCGTCTACCAGTTCGAGGGCGGCATCGGCCGCTTCCCATTCCGGGCGTCGGTGCTTGGCGGCCAAACCGGATTCCCATTTGCGCACGGAGAAAGCAGGCCGGTCGATGTCACCACGAACTAAGACGCCGTTCCCGTTCGCTCCGCGAGGCACGGCCTGGCTGTGGCTCTCGGCCTTGGGGTGCGTCGTGTTGATCCTCGCGCTCTGCACGTCGAGCGCTCAGGCTGGGACATGGACGCTGGTGTCGTGTACGCAGCCTGACGGGCAGCCCGCCCCGACCGAAGGCTGGAGCACGAGCGCCACGGGCGCCCTCGGCCCGGACAGCGGCGACACGAACACGTGCCCTGAAGGTGGAGACCTGAGCGGCGTGACCAGCGGCGAAGCACCGCAGGGTGCCTACGAAGGCCCCGAGTGGGTGTTCACCGCCCCTGACGGTTCGACGATCGCGGGCGGCACGGTCGCCGCGACGCTGACCTCTCCACACGGGCAGGCATGGCTCGGGACGCCGAGCGCGAGCTACGACGCCGCCGACGTGCTGGCGAACTGCCAGTACAACCTCCCGTGCGGTGATGACGGCGCCTACAGCGGCTCGTTCCCGATCACGCACCCAGGCGGAACGAGCCTGTACGCGGTGGCGGTCTGTGTCGGGCCGTATGAAGGGGCGACATCGTGTCCGGCGACCGGCGGGCTGGACGCGGGCGTGTACGTCAGCAGCGCCGAGATCGCGCTCGCCAACAGCGCGACGCCGGCAGCGAGCGGGTTCGCCGGCACGCTGCTGAACCCCAACGCGCAAGGCACACAGGAACTCACGTTCCTCGCGAGCGACCCTGGCGGGCCGGGGGTGTATCTCGTGACCGTCCAGATCGACGGCAAGACCGTCTACTCGGGCACACCCGAGAACAACGAAGGCCGGTGCGTCCCGATCGGTGAAAGCGACGGCACGCTGATGTTCGACCACATCCAGCCTTGCCGCACGAGCGAGTCGGTGGACCTGCTGATCGACACGGCGACGCTCGCCAACGGCCAGCACACCTTGAAGGTGACGGTCGAGGACGCGGCTCAGAACGCGAGCGTCGTCTACGACGGCCCGATCACAACACAGCAGCCGTCAAATGACTCGCTCGGGGCGCTCCCCGGACCCGGCGCGAGCGCGGCGGGCGCGGGCCTCTCGCAAGGACTCGGGCAGCCGAACGGCACCGCGGCGAGCGAGGGAGCGCAACTGCATCTCGGCCAGCGCAGCCGGGTGACGCGCAGCTACGCAAAGCGCGCCCTGCGAGTCTCCGGGCGCCTGGTCAACGCGCAAGGCCAACCGATCGCGAGCGCTACGCTCGAGGTGTTGCAGCAGACCGCCGGCTCGCCGAGCCTCGAGCTGATCGGGCACGCCCACACGAGCGCGACCGGGACGTTCATTGCCAGCCTGCCGGCCGGACCCTCGCGGACGATCGAGGTCGCATACCGCGCGTTCGCCACCGACGCCGCCTACGCCGCGACCGCGACCATCACAGAGTCGGTCGCGGCCGGCGTGCGCCTGAGCGTTACCCCACAGCGCACCGGCTCGGAAGGGACGATCACGCTCACCGGGCACGTGCTCGGTCCAGTCCCGTCCCAGGGCGTCAGCGTCGATCTGCTCGTCCATTACCGCGGACATTGGGAGCCATTCCGCACGCCGAGAACCGACGCCGCGGGTCGCTTCACAGTCGTCTATCAATTCGAGGGAGCGCTCGGGCGGTTCCCGTTCCGCGCAGAAGTCCCTCCAAGTCAGGCCGATTTCTCCTTCGGCCGCGGACTGAGCGGGGCGGTCGATGTCATCACCGATTAGCACCATCGCCAGGTTGCTCGCCGGCCGCGCTCCGATCGCCGCTGCCATCGTGCTGTTCGCATCGGGCCTGGTGCTCGCGCCGAGCGCGAGCGCCGGCACCTATCCGATGTATCAGTGCGCGCCCGGCGTGCCGGCCGTGTCGCCGGGTTGGAGCGTGTTCGCCAACACCACCAACGCGAACACGGTGCTCTCCAACAGCTGCTCGGCGGGCGGCAGCATCGGCGACTACGTTTTCACGGACGGTCAAGCCGGCGCCGTGACCGAGAACGGCGAAAACGGAAGCCAGGTCGGGCTGCGGATCGACGTGCCGGGCAGCGCGCCAGGCGTCACGATCCACGCGATCAAAGCGGAAGTCATCGCCTCGACCGTCACCGGCGACGATGCCTTCCTCGAGTTCGCCTCCGCAGGGCAGTCCCTTCCCGGCGCAGCGGAGCTGCCCTACGGCGAGGACAGCGCATACACGGCAACCGAAACCTGGACGCTGCCGCAGGGCGCGCGTGACTTCGAGGCATACGTGAACTGCAGCACCGACCGCAGCTCACCGACCTGCGACTTCGCCGACTCGACGGCGGTGCCCGCGCTCAGCAACATCACGCTCAGCCTCGAAGACGACACGTCGCCGACCGTGGAAAACGTGAGCGGGCCGCTCGCGGCAGCCGCAGCCGCCAACGCGTCTGTGGCGGGCTCGCAGCCGATCACCTTCAGGGGCAGCGACGCTGGCAGTGGTGTTCACACCGCGACGTTGACGCTCAGTCCCCTGAGCGGTGGGGCGAGCTACGTTCACACGTTCGACTTCTCCGGCGAATGCGCGTACGACTCTTGGAATGCCTGCCCGCTCGCGGAGACCGTGAGCGGCTTCACGGTCAACACCGATGCTCTGGCCGACGGCGCGTACGCGGCCAGCCTGGCGATCACCGACGCGGCCGGCGACGTCAGCAACGATGCGCTCGGCTCGATCACGGTCAGCAACGCCACGGCCATTGTCAGCTCGCTAGGGGCGCTGCCCGGCCCCGGCACGACGAGCTCGGCCACCGGGCCAGCCGGTAGCCCGAACGGGAGTGGCGCCAGCGAGGGAGCGCACTTGCAGCTCGGGGTGCGCTCGCCGATCTCCCGGACATATGCCAAGCGAGCGCTGCGAGTGACGGGCCGCCTACTCAACGCCCAGGGTCTACCGATCGCGGGTGCCTCCCTGGACGTGCTGCAACAGGTCGACGGCGCGACCCTCGAACTGATCGGCCGCGCCCGAACCGGCAGCGATGGGACGTTCGTAGCGAGTGTGCCGGGCGGCCCTTCACGGATGATCGAGATCGCCTATCGCGCGTTCTCAACCGACACGGGCTACGCGGCCGTGGCGAAGCTCGCTGAGTCCGTCGATGCCGGAGTGCAGCTTGGCGTGAGCCCCCAAAGGACTGGCTCGGAAGGCACGATCACCCTGAGTGGGCGCGTGCTCGGGCCGGTCCCGTCGCAGGGCGTCGTCGTCGAGCTGCTCGTCCACTACCGCGGGCATTGGGAGCCGTTCCGCGACCCACGCACAGACTCACGCGGGCGGTTCCGGGTCGTCTACCAATTCCAGGGCGGAGTGGGGCGGTTCCCATTCCGTGCGGTGGTGTTCGGGAGCCAGGGCGACTTCCCATTCGCACCCGGAGAAAGCAGGGGGGTCGATGTCACCACGAAGTGAGCAGCGCCGAAACGTCCTGCCTGGAGCGCTGGTCGTCTTGACCTGCTCGCTGCTGCTTGGGCTCGTGGCGCCGCCGTCGGCCTGGGCGCTGCCGGCAGATGGGAGCGGAAACTACACGCAGATTCTGTGCGCGAACCCGGCGACCGGGGAAGGACTCGGGCTCTCCGGGATGCCGGAAGGGCTCAGCAACCCAGCGAGCATCGACCTTTGGCAGGTGACAGCCGCCGAGGTCGATTGCGGCTCTGGGCCGGTGACCTCCGGTCGCGGCGTGCCGATGGTGGTTGGTCAGACCAACACCTACGCGCAGGGCACATGGTCCGCTCTGCTCTACCAGGCGCCGGCGAACGCGACGATCAACGGGGGCACGATCTACCGAGCCGAGAAGGCCGAAGGCTCAAACAACGGCTTCATGGGGATCATCCAGCAGGGCGGCGAATACAGCGTCCTGTACTCACTGCCGCGCAACTGCTGCGATCAGGGCGACTGGTACGTGGGCAACGTGGCAGCCCGAGGCACCTTCACGACACCGTTCTCCCCGGAAAACGTCGTGAACCTCACGATCTCCCCGGACGGCGGGCATTGGGATGTCAACGCCACCTGCGACCCGAACGGAAACAACAACAGCAGCTGCACGCTCACAGCGGGCCAGTGGGAATACCGCATCTTTGGCGGCGAAATCAGCCTGAACGCACCACATGATCCGCAAGCAAGCAACATCGCTGGCCCCCTCCTGACAGAAGACCCGCTCCGAAGTACGGAGTCGATCACGTTCTCAGCGACAGATGAAGGGCCGGGCCTGGCCTACGTGAAACTCCTTGTGGACGGCGTTGTCGTCCAATCGCAGATCATTGACACCAATGGCGGGCACTGCATCCCGGTCCCCGGACACGACGCTTACACCTGGGCGTATCAGGTGCCCTGTATGACATCGGTCGGGGGACGCACGTACTCGCTGAACACAGCTCTGCTTCCGAACGGGCTGCATCACATGCAGGTCATCATCGAAGACGCCGCTGGGAATCAGTCCGAAGTCCTCAACCGGATGGTCACAACGGAAAATGCCGGCGCGGGATCGCTCGGCGCGCTACCCGGCCCAGGATCATCTGTGCTGCTCGCCGGTGCGCCCAATGGCTCCAACGCGAGCGAAAGCGCAACCCTCCAGCTGGGACTGCCGCGAAGCATCTCGCGTCCGTTTGCTCGGCGAGCGCTGCGACTTCCGGGCCGGCTTGTCAACTCACACGGCGAGGCGATTAGCGGCGCGACGCTCGACGTGACCCAGCAGGTCGTGGGCGGGGGCAGCAGCCAGGTCATCGCGCACGCGACGACCGGCGCGGACGGCTCGTTCATCGCCAGTGTGCCCGCGGGACCATCGCGGCTGATCGACGTTGCCTACCGCGCGTTCACGGGCGAGTCGGGCTACGCGGCCCAGGCCAGGATTCAGGAGTCGGTGCGCGCGGGCGTCCAACTCAGCGTGAGCCCGCATAGGACGGGCTCCGAAGGGACGATCACGCTCAGCGGCCAGGTCGACGGGCTGATCCCCGCACAAGGTGTCGTCGTTGACCTGCTGGTGCACTACCGGGGGCGCTGGGAGCCGTTCAGGACGCCGCGCACGAACAGCCAGGGCCGCTTCCGCGTGCTCTACCAATTCGAGGGCGGCGTCGGCCGGTTCCCGTTTAGAGCGCTGGCGTTCGGGGGCCAGGCGGGATTCGCATTCAGCAGCGGTGAAAGCGGGGTGGTGGATGTTTCCACGGGTTGACGTCTCCCCGCGCGGCGCGGCTGCTCAGGGCCGGCTGCTTCGCATGTTCGCGGTCGCGCTTGCCGCTGGCGCTGTGTGCTTGCTGCTCGCGCCGGGCGCTAGCGCCGGAACGTATGTGATCGACAACTGTCCGGCGGCCGGGAACGGGAATGCAGGCGCGTGGACGGTGTTCGGTAGCCCGCAGAACGTGAAAGGGACGTGCAGCGGCGGCCCCGGCGACTACATCGGACCGAGGGGTGGCTTCATGAGTCCGGCGACGACGGCGGGCGTGCAGATTGGCGTGCCGGCCGGGAGCGGCATCACGATCCTCGAAGCGAAGGTTTGGTGGCAGGCATCAGCCCAGGTTTCCGGCGCCACCACGTTTGGGATCGCCGCGGACAACGATGGTGCTGTGGGTGAAAGCCTGACGCCGATGACGGGTAGTGAACCAGCCACCTACGTGCTGCCGTCTACGACCACCGAGATCACGCTGGCCAACTACTGCTCGAATGACGATGCGGGCGCTGGATGCACGCTCGGGTCCGGCGAGAACAACATCCTCGAGCTGTACGGCTCGCAGCTGACGCTCGAGGACACGACGCTGCCGAGCGGCACGGTCACGGGCGGGGCGCTCGCGAGTTCGGGAACGGTTTCGGGCACAGCCTCGATCAGCTACCAGGCGGCGGACGCGAGCTCGGGCGTGCGGCTCGTGCAGCTACGCGTGGACGGCGAACCCGCCGCCGAGAAGGACTACATCGAGAGCTGTTCCTACACGGACTTCCAGGCGTGCCCGCCGGGCGTGTCCGACTCGTTGAGCTGGGATACGACGACGGTCGCGAATGGTCAGCACCGCGTTGAACTCGTCGTGGAGGACGCGGCTCAGAACACGAGCGTGATCTACAGCGGCGAGGTGATGGTGCAGAACGCGGTGAGCAGTTCGCTCGGCGCAAGCCCGGGCGCTGGCGGCTCTCCTGCGACGGGCGGTGGCAGCGCGAACGGGGCAGGCGCGAGCGAGCAAGCCGAGTTGCGGCTTGGTGTGGCGCCCGCGATTACGCGTACCTACGCTCATCGCGCGGTCGTGATCGCCGGGCGCCTGCTCGACGGGCAGGGTGCGCCGATCGCCAACGCGAGCCTCGACATCCTGCAGCAGGCCGTCGGGACGGGAGCACCGAAGCTCGTGGCCGAGGCCACGACTGGCTCTGACGGCACGTTCACTGTGCGCGTCCCGGCGGGTCCGTCGCGGCTGATCGAGATCGCCTACCGCGCCTTTTCAAGCGACGCCAGCTACGCGACCGTGGCAGGAGTCAAGGAGACGGTCGACGCCGGCGTGCGGCTCAGGGTCAGCCCGACGCACACCGGCCCGGAAGGGACGATCGTGCTGTCCGGGACCGTCGAGGGTCCGATCCCGCAGCAGGGCGCGCTCGTTGACTTGCTCGTGCATTACCGTGGGCGCTGGGAGCCGTTCAGGACGCCTCGAACGAACGCGCACGGCCGCTTTCGCGTGGTCTATCAGTTCGAGGGCGGTGTCGGGCACTTTCCGTTCCGCGCGGAAGTTCCCGGCGGTCAGGCAGGCTTTCCCTTCGGAAGCGGCAGCAGCCGGGTGGTAGATGTCAGCACGAACTGAGTTGACGCGCCGCGCGTTGACGACGCTCTGGCGCAGCCGGACGTGCATCCTCGCGGCGCTCCTTGCGCTGCTCCTGCCGGCGGCGACGGCCGGCGCACAGACAGCTATCACCGCCCAAGCAGTCGCAGACAACGGTGCGTTCCTTCCTTATGCTCCCCCGCCAGCGCAGCTCGCGGGCTTGTGCCTGGTTGATACGGGTGTGAATCTCAACCCGGACACGGAAGGCGTCGTGGTGGAACGCACGGCAATCGACGGCGGGTCGGGCGGCGACGTGTCGCCGACGTTGCACGGGACCATCATGGCGATGATGGCCGGGGCACCGGCGAACGGCTGGGGCGTGGTGGGCACCGCCCCTAAAGCAATCCAGATCGTGTCGGTGCGCATCCTCGAGCCTGGACAGACGACCTTCCCCTTCAGCGCATACGCGTCGGGGATCACGGAATGCCTCGAACTTCGCCACAAGTTCAACATCCGCGTCATCAACTTGTCGCTCGGGACGTCTGAAACGCCCTCAGCTCGAGACTACGAAATGCTCGGCAACGCCGTTCAGGAAGCGAGCGACTATGACGTCGCGGTCGTCGCTGCTGCGGGCAATGACGATGGCGGTCCGGTCGAGTACCCCGCGGCACACCCTGGAGTTCTGTCGGTTGGAGCGAGCGATACGCAGGGGGGCGGCTTCTGCTCGTTCTCCAACCGTGGCGAAGGGCTGCAGCTGCTCGCGCCCGGCTGCGACCTCGATGGCGCGGAACCCACGACTGGCGCCCCGAACTACAACTACTGGCAGGGCACCAGCGAGGCATCTGCAATTGCCGCCGCGGCACTCGACGCGCTGGCCTCCTACCAGCCAGGATTGTCGCCTGAAGTGGCCGAGAACGACCTGACGGGAGCCGACAACGGTGTGCTCGACATCGCGCAGAGCTTTCGCAATGCTGGCCTCGGTGCGATCGTCACGGCCGGCGAAGCGGCCGAGCCAGGAGCACAGTCGAGCTCGACTCCGGGATCGTCTCCGCAGCCGGTGACACCATTGACCGCGATGACGCTCACCCGGCCATTCGGACGCCCGCAAGCCCGACTGAGGCGAGTCAGGCACCGCCTCGTGCTCGTCCTGAACGGGCGGCCCAGCGAAGCGCGGGTGCAGGTCCGCTACCTCGGCCACAGGGGACGATCGCGCCGACTGAGCGTGCTGCGCACGCTTCGCGGCGTCTTCACGAGCCTGACGCTTCCGGGCTCCGGCGTGGTCGAGGTATCGGTGCGCTATACCGACCCCTACGACGTGGAACGAGCGAGCCCGTGGACAACGCTCCGCATACCGGCGTCCGAGACTACGGCGGGAAAGGCCCGGCGCGGACGGTGAGACGGTCGTGTCTGACAATCACGGTGCTGCTCGCCGTCGTGGCGTGGCTGTCGCCGTCGAAGGCAGTGGCGGCGGGGAGCTATCAGGTGAGCGCCTGCAACTTCGCGCCAGAAGCCGCCAACAACTCGTGGACATGGGCGACGAATGATCCCGCGCAGCCAGTGCACTATGCCGAACACGCGGACTGTCCATATCGCCTCGGGGGCGATGGCGGGAAGGCCGATCAGGAAGGCGGGCTCTCGACAACCGACGCGCTCGGCCTCTCAAGTGGCGCCACTCCGGGGACGAGCGCCGCGTGGACGTTCACAGCACCTGCGGGCACGTCGATCACCGGACTCACCTATGAACGCTACATCGGGCAGGTGTTCGATCCCCGCAACTCGTGGTCACCCGCTCTACGCGCGGACGGGACGATCGTGCCCGGAGAAACCTGCCTCGATACCGTCGGAAATGGCGAGACGTGTGCCGTTGGCGGCCCGCCCGGAGAGGGAGGGGAACCGGCAGTAGTCACGGGTCTGTCGGCTCACGAACTTTCACTCGGCGTCGTCTGCCAAGCGCCGTCCGGCGAGGAATGTGTCACGGGCGCGACTGAACATAAAGTGTGGGGGGCGATGTACGGCGCCACGGTGACGCTCTCTGATCCGACGCCGCCGACTCTCAGCGCGCCGTCCGGCGCCCTGTGGGGGCCGGGTGAAGCCGGCGGGTTTCACAAGGGCACCGAAAGCGTCACCGTCTCGGCAGATGATGTCGGAGGCGGCGTAGCGAGCATCGTCCTGTCGGCAGACGGACGGCCGGTCGAGACGTACACGGCGCCGTGCGACTTCACGTTCGCTCAGCCGTGTCCGTCGTCCACCGGGACACAGACCTTGACGCTGCCGACGACGCAGCTCTTCGACGGAACGCACACGCTCACGCTCGTCGCAACGGATGCCGCCGGCAATCAATCGACCGTGGCCTCGCAGGAGATCACCGTCGAGAACAGCGCGCCACCGCCGCCGGTGGGGCTGTCTGCAACCGCGACACAGACTGGCGGCTCGACGTTCACGGCCACGTGGAGCGACCCGACAGGACAGCTTGCGCCAATCACGGGCGCGCTTTACCAAGTCTGTCCGGCGAGCGGCTCGGGCTCGTGCGGCGCTCCCGCATCGGCGCCCCCGGCAGGACCGGCGACCGTGACCGTGCCCGGCCCTGGAAGTTGGAGCATCGCCGTGTGGCTGACCAACGCGGCAGGCAACGCGAGCCCCGCCAACGCTGCACACACCAACGTCGTTGTCCCCCCGTCCAGCTCCGGCGGCTCGGGCACAGGCCATAGTGCTACGGCGACGACGCCAACGATCCACGTCAGCGAGACGCTGCGGGGGCGCGAGCTGGTGGTGCATGTGAGCGGACCTGCGAGCGGGACGGTTCGTGTGGGCTTCATCGGGCGGCTGCGAGGACGAACCGTCGCCTCTGGCGCCAAGACCGTCGCGCTCAAGCACGGACGGCTGATCGTCGTCTTCATGCTCGGCCCTCGCACGGCGGCGCACGCGCTGATCCGCGTCAGCGCGAAGCTCGATCACGAGCTGGCGGTGACGAGCACGCTCCGCCGGCCGCCTCGTCCGAAGTCGACGCGATAGTTGCCTCGTGCCGCACCCTACGCGCTCATACATCGGCTATGTCGATGACTCCGGCAACGAGGACCTCGGGCTCCTGTGGGTCGCGCTGCTCATCCCCTTCGACCTGTGGACCGAGTACCTACGTCGTTGGCTCGGCTTCCGCAAGAACCTCTACGCGAAGACGGGCGTACCCGCTTCGCACGAGCTGCACTCCCAGGTTTGGCTATCGCCCGATCCGCTGCAGGAGACAGAGCCGGAGGCGCTCGATGTGTTGCGTGACGATGACGACGAGCTGCCCGGCATCCTTCTGAGCGGCAAGCCGTCACGCCGCGAGCGAAGCCGCTGGTACGAAAAGGCGCTGCTGACGATCGGCACGTTCACCGAGGCAAGAGTCCTGACCGTCTACACACCCGAGCACTCCGGGCCGGCGAAGCTCGGGCTCTACGACGAGCTGCTGTGCTTCATTGAGGAGTTTCTTGCGCCAGAGAAAGCGCACGCGACGCTGCTGGTTGATGGCGCGATGGACAGTGGCAGCCACCTTCGCACGGCTCATCGGGCGCTGCTCATCAAGCACCGGCGGATCGTGGAGGACGCCGCGCTGCGTCGCTCGTCCGATAGCCAGCTACTGCAGATGACCGATATCTGCGCCTACGCCGCCTTCCAGAGCCTCCAGCGCAAGCGCAATGCCATCTTCGCGTCGCGCTACGAGAATCTGCTCGCCAGGCTGATACAGCGGCCCTTTGGAGTCGATGCAGGCAGATGTATCAGAGGCTTCGACTACGCCGCCGAGATCGCCAACTGTCCGAGCGAGCGGATCACGCCGGAGCCTTAAAAGCACAAGCCCCGGTCTCCCAGGGCTTGTCTCAGATCGGACTGTAGGCTCACCTGTGCAGGTGTACAGCCCACGAACAATGTAGCAGCCCTCGGCGTCGCCATCAATGCCGTCCTCGGCGGGGAGTGCGATGGCTGCTCCCGATAGATCGGCTGTGCGAGCCTTGCTCTTGATGGTAGGCCAGCACACGGTCCGGGGGCTTGGCGCGGCCCGGCGAGTCTCTCGCGTCCGCCCAATACCCGGATCAACCCGAGCACCACGGTCAGCGCTCCGACACGCGGACCCGGCCGTCCGTCACCACGGATACCGTTCGCGGTCGATGGCGAAGGCCGAAGTGTTCCCGCCGGACGTGGTGCCCAAGCTCAAGACCTACGTTTACCGGCTCATTGACCCGCGCAACGGCGAGACGTTCTACGTCGGCAAGGGCCAAGGCAACCGCGTCTTTGCGCACATCCACGATGAGCTGAGCCAAGGGGGCGACGACCTCAGTGACAAGCTCAAGCGCATCCGCGAAATCCGCGTTGCGGGCTTCGAGGTCGCCCACGTCATCCACCGGCATGGAATGGATGGGGCGACGGGGCTTGAGGTCGAGGCCGCGCTTATGGATGCCTACCCCGGCCTCTCAAACATTGCCGGCGGGACGGGCTCCAGCGACTATGGCGCCATGCATGCCCGCGAGATCATACGCCGCTACTCGGCACCGCCAGCGGACTTTCGGCACAAGGCCATCCTCATCAGCGTCAACCGCAGCGCGGCCGAGACATCGCTCTACGAGGCCACGCGCTACGCCTGGAAGATCAGCCGGCGGAAGGCAATGCAGGCTGAAGTCATCCTCGCCACGCTCCGAGGGCTCATCGTTGACGCGTTCGTCGCGGAGGACTGGCTTCCCGCGACGGCCGCCGACTTCCCCGGCCACGAGGACGCGCCTGGACGCCTTGCATTCGTCGGGCAGCAGGCCCCAGCCAAGCTGCAAGCTGAGTACGTGGGGAAGCGCGTCCCGGACGAGTACCGAAAGCGCGGCGCCGCCAACCCGATCAAGTACACCTGGACCAGGTAAGTGTGGATGACCCATCGGACCTGGCCGGGTTGGCGCCGAGAGGGTCTTTAGCCCCAATGGAGTGGGTTCGACTCCCACCAAGTCCACCATTTTGACGAAGGTCGAACCGGCCCAGTCCCTTCGGGGGCTGGGCCTTCGGCGTCTCCGGGATATGAGCATCGCGTTCGGCGTCTGATCGAGGCGCTGCTGACTGTGGGGGCACGCTAGGAACGGGTCCGCACGCCAGCGATACCGACGGACCGGGATGCTAATCTGCACACGAACACAGGTTCGTATGATGGCAAGCAGTCGGGAGGCTGTGGATGAGCACTGTAAGCGACAGCTCATAGAACGCGGATGCCTTACGAAGACCCTCTGCTAGGTGAGTTGCTGGAGCGAATGCGCCGCTGGGAGCGGCTGCGAGAACAGCGTCTGCGCGAAGAGCTGTGTCTGAGCCCCGACGACTGCCTCGATGAAGTGGGTTGGGAGATCTTCTCGAGCGCGACCCGGGCTATGAGCGCGCGGGACGCCTCGAAGCTTGCGATGGACGGCAACCTCAGGACCCGCTTGCGGGTACGCGACGACCAGCAGCGAGGCGAAATCCGCGAGCTGCTAAGTCGCATGCGCGAGCTTGACCCCAGCAGCACGCGCCACTCGCTATTCGACACTAAGGCGCCCGAACAGATCGAGTTCTGGAACGAGAACCTTCCGAAATCGGACTTCATCTACTTCATTCAGTCAGGGACCTCGGGACCCGTCAAGATTGGTCTCTCCAAGACTCCCGTCCAGAGGGTGAGCAAGCTACAGACCGGCAATCCTCGCGAACTGATTCTCAGGCATGTCATCCCGGGCGACCGAGGGGTCGAGAGCGAGCTACACGATCGGTTCAAGCCCGCGCGAATCCGGGGCGAGTGGTTCGGACGCGCCTACCTCTCCGTGATTCTCACGTTCGCGGCAGGCTTGGCCGACGAGATGGTGCAAGCCTACGATGGATCGGGCAACGTTCCGCGGCTCACCCACGGCGAGGTAAGGACAGCATCGGAAATCGAGCGCATACGCCAAGACATCGAGCGTCTGCGCAGGGATGGGCACAGAGCACGAGACATTGGTCAATACCTACTGCTCGATCCGTCCGAGGTCAGTAGCCATCTCATCGAGATGAGCCGGTCGCCCATCTATTACGTTGGTGATCTTGCATGGGCGCTGTCCGATCCGCTCGACGGAAGCGGTAGCGATGCAGTCGATCGGTTGTTGCAACACGTTAGAGAGTAAAGGAGACTCGCGGCCTAGCCGGTCCACCACCGACCATCGATGACACGCTCGACATCTCCAAGCAGCGCAAAGGCGATTAGTGCGGAGAGGTCTGCCAAGACGGGAGGCAGAGCAGCATCGTGAGTCGCAACGAGATCGAGGTCATGACCCGAAAGCTGCTGAAGTAGGCCGTGCGACGAGTTTCTGACAGCTCGTGCGAGTTGCGGAACGTAGTGGTCAAGCGGAAGTGCGCGCAGCTTGCCGGTGGAGGTTCTGAGCTTGATCGCTTTGGGTGTGCGTCGATGATGAAACGCATGGGCACGGACTTCCTCATAGACCAGATCAAAGAGTCGCTTGCCGTGTTCGTCAAAGCGTTTCTGGAGCTGGATGGGCAGTCGCGTCCACGAGCGGCTCAGTAGCGGGAGCATGATCGATCTGTTTAGAAGCCGCTCGAATCCCTTGCCGGAACTCTGTGAGTCATACCCGAGGAGCGACTCGGCCTTGTCTAGCAGATCGAACGCGGTCCCAAGACGACTTATGCCCGACTCCTGGGGATGGGCGTTGACGAGCGTTAGGTCAGCCAGAAGGCGCTCCAACGTGAGATACCAGCCCATATGGCGCGTCACTTCATACTCGCCGGAACTATTTGTAAAGCGTGTTGGATCGGCCGCGATGGCATAAGCCACATTGAGGCATTTGATCCACCATCCCAACAGTGAGTTGAAGTGACCGGGATTCAGCCCGGCACAAAAATCGACGCCGGGATAGTCCACTTGGAGTCCAAATACATATGGATCGTAGAGGGCTCCCCGGGAGATCGGGGGATCAGATCTGAGGTCCATCAGGCCACCGAAGTCAATCGCTATCGAGTGAGGCGGCCAGTTCATCGCGTATCCCGTCGCTGCAGGCGAGAATGCGACAAACAGCGGCTTGAGGACCTCCGCAAATTGGAGGCCGTGCGTCAGCCCCTGGTACATCAGCGGACGAACCTGATCGGGACGTGTGTCCAACAGGTCAACGTCAGGCGCGGTGTGCATGGTGAAGCCCAGCCGTAGGAACCCGAGTCTTTGCGGCAAGAGAGCGTCTGTGCGAACCAAGTAGAGGGAAGCGTCCGGAAAGGCTGTGAAGACATCGGAGAGCTGGGCCTCCAAAAACTGAGGAGCTTGGGATGCGGGCAGAACGCTGAGCGCCAGTGATAGTCCTGAGAGCCCTGCCTCCGGCGTGTTCCGCTCGGCCCGACGTTTCACCTCTTCCATCGCCATGTCGGCGTGCGGCGACTCCAGGTCTGCGCGCGGGAAGCGTCTCAGCGGCTCCCAGGTAGCGGAGCTGATAGCCGACTTGCGATCACAAAGACGATGAGCGACGAAGTAGTCGCGCTCATCCGCTTGCAACCGAATCCGAGCCCGAAGATCGGGAAGATCCTCAACCTGGAAGCCAAAGGTGTCCTCCAGAGATTTGCGCCAATTCGGTGCCCGAACTGGCGGCGGCAGGGAGATGATCGCGGAACGCATGTGCGCAGTCTCCCTGACGCATCGGGCGACCAGACGGGACGCTCCGGAGGAAGCCCCGCACAAATGCCGTAGAGTGGCGTCGAGCTATCTCACATCCGCGCGATGGTTACGAACGCGTCGTTCCGCTCGATCAGGCCGGCTGGCCAAGATCGCCAATGCGATGCGCCTCGGGATCGAGGTTTCCTTCATCCGGCCCGACGGAACGCCTGTCCCGCCGTGCCTGACACCCGCGACGAGCTAGGCGGCGAACAACTCGAGCTGCTCGGTTTCCCCCAGCGGCTGGATCGGTGCCGACGGCTTGGGACGCGGGACGAACGGGATCACGTTGCTGGTGTTCTCCCAGGCGGCGCGCAGCTCTGCCTCGGCGATCTCCTCGCCGGTGAGCGGCACGCCCTTCGCCTGCAGTTCCTTGAGGACCTGCTCCAGAGAGATTGGCTCCTCGCGCTCGTCCATGAGCTGTCCGTCGAGGGCGAGGTCTGCGGCGGCTGCCTTGGCGGAGAGCAGCGCCCACTTCTTCTCGTCGAGTGAGCCCTTGGTGAGCATGACGTAGACGGTTACGGGCTTGCGGGAGGACAGCCGGTGGGCGCGGGCGATGAACTGGTCGAACATCTCGTAGGAGAACACGAGCCCGTCGACGACGACGACTGAGGCGGTGTCGAGGTTGTGTCCGAGGCGGATCGCGGGGATGCCGCAGAGCAGCACCTGGAGGCTGCCGTGGCGGAAGTCGCGCATGACGACCGCGCGCTTTTTCGGGTTCACGGTTGCAGGCTTCCCGTTGCGCTCCTCGACGATGTGGCCAGCGCGAACACCCTTCTCCTTAAGGCGGTCGCAGAGCCAGCGGCCGGTCTCGATGAGGTCCGAGCCGACGAGGATCTTCTCGCCTGCCTGGACGTGCTGGAGGATCAGCTCCAGGGTCTTCATGTTCTTCGGTGTCCAGTTGGAGTGCTCGAGTCCAGCGAGGCCGGGCCACTCTTGGTCGGTCGCGGCCTCGGGGGCGGTGGTGGCGTACTCGAGCTTGGTGAGCTGGCCACAGGCGGCGGCGAACCGCTCGATCTGGCCGCTGGCCACGAGTGCGTGGTCGGGGTACTTCCATGTGAAGAACGACGCGAACGTGGACTTGCTCAGCCACTTCTCGTAGAGCTCGCGCTGCGCGACGCCCATCGGGGCGCTCACGGTCTTGAGCGTGCAGGGGACGATCGGCTCGCCGAAGTCGCGCTTGCGCCGGCGGATCATCGCCGCGGCGCTCAACCGCCAGAAGCGGCTGACGTTGGTGATCTGCGGGAGCACCTTGCGCTTCTCGCGCCTGTGAGCCGTCTCGGAGCCCTCGCGGCCGTAGGTGTACTCAAGGACGCAGAAGTCGACCTCGAACGCGGCGAGCCCGCCGTCGTAGCTGTAGGGGAAGCGCAGGCTTGAATCGCCGAGGCACCACCACATCAGCCAGAAGATTTGGTTGACGTAGTTGGAGATCGGGGTGCCGGTCGCCAGCAGCTTGTTGCGGGCCTGTAGCCCGCGGATTGCCTTGCTGCGCTGTGAGTCGTCGCCCTTGATGAGGGTTCCCTCGTCTATGCAGATCACGCCGTCGCGGAAGGCGGGGGCGAGGTGGTGCGCGGCGCTCTTGATGCGCAGGCTCTTGTGGACGTATCCGCAGGTGCGGCTGCGGGTTTCGCCTTTGACCTCTTCGGTGTGGACGGCGGAGCAGACGAGTGGGCTGTCCTGCTGCCAGCCGCCGTGGCGGGAGGCGTGGCAGGTCGGGCAGAATTCGGTGGAGTCCAGCACTGTGCGCTCGCCCTCGTCCTCGTGTACTGGGACGTTCTGGACGGGCAGTGGCTCGTTCTTGACGCCGAGCAGCGAGAGCACCTCGTAGTGGGTGATGTACCAGCCCTCGCCGCCCGCGCGCAGGTGCTTGGCGACGCGCCGCGCGTGCACGGGTGTGGTGATGTGCTCGACCTCGATCCCGAGCTTCTCGGAGATGTCCTGGCGGTACTGCGGGATGAGATCCTGGGGGACGATGAACAGGACTTGGTTGCGTGCGCCGTTGCGCACCGCGCCCTGCGCGTAGCCGGCGGCGCCGAGGGTCTTGCCGCCGCCCTGCTCCCAGCTGAGGATAAACCCACCACCATCCTTGGTCTTGGTCAGCGCGCGAGCCAGATCCTCACGCTGGAAGCGCTTCCAATCGAACGCCGAGTCCTTGCCGTTGGCGCGACCGTCCGCGGCGATCTCGTCGAGTATCTGGCGCTGGCGCTCGACCTCCTCGGGGAACCGGGTGGCGATGTCTCCGGGGTTGGGGATCTCGAAGTGCTCAAGGAGATACTGGATGTCCTCGGTTGACTCGGAGAACTCGTTGTCGGCGACTTTGATGACTAGGACCTTGGCCTCCTCCTCGTACTTGCGCACGACGGGCTCGCCTTGCTTGTTGCGGGTGACCTTCTTGCCTTTGGTGACGTTGATGCGGGAGTCCGTGCGCAGCGGGTAGCGGGTGCCCTCCTGAAAGCCGCGCTCGGGGTCCGAGCTGGTGCAGAGAATCGAGTCGAGGTCAGTGAGGTATCCGAGGCGCATCTGCGGGCTGACCTCGTACAGCGGGATGACCTCGCGCTCGGCTGCATCGGCGACTTGTGCGACCGCCTCGCGCACCGCTGGTGCGATGCTCAGGTCGCAGTCCTGCTCCAGCTCGCCGAGCAGCCGCCAGTCCAGTGCGTTGAGCGCGAAGTGCCCGACCGGCTGGTTGTGCAGCGTTTCCACCAGCTTGAGCCGCCCGGCCTTGGCGAGCGCTTGGCGCACGAACGGAGCGGGCCGGATCGCGAGTCGATCGCGGGCGCGCAGTTCAACGGCGTAGGTGGGGCGCTGGCTGGCCTCCTCGCGGCGTCGGCGGTCAAGCTCGCGCCCGACGAGCCGCCAGGCTTCGACCGGGCCAATGGGCGGGGCGGAGAGGGTGCCGAGGTAGTAGTGGCCCGTCCGGCGAAGTGCAGTCTTGACTTCGTGGCTCAGCGCCCGCTCGGCGAGCTCTTCCTTGCAAGCCTCCGCCTCCACGACTAGGCCACCGTCATCCCTGCGGTCATCCGGCGCGACGAAGAACGCGATCAGGCACGCCATGTCCACGCCCTCGAACAGGTCGTCGCACGCCACGGTCGCGAACACACCTGCCGCGTCCTTGCGCGAGAGAATCTCACGACGAAACCGGTCGCGGCCACAGACGAACGCTCCAACGCCCTGGGGGGCCAGCAGCGCGAGGCTCATACGCCATACCGCGACCGTGCTGTTCTCCGGGCGCCCCGCACCGTCGGTCCACGTCAGCCCGAACGGCGGGTTCGCGACGATCTGCGGCACCTGGACCCCCAGCTTGCGCAGCATCGGAAACGCACGCTGCGCGTCCCCGGTGATCGCGTGATACTCGCCGGCCTTGACCTGGTCGCTGTCGATCTCCACCCCGAAACGCTTGTCACTCGGCCACGGCGCAAGCAGCGCACCATTGCCGGCGGTGGGGTCGAGCACGGGCAGCCGCCCGAGCGGGTCGATCACGGCCTTGATGAACGCCGCGACCTCCAGGGGCGTGTAGAACTGCTGCAGCCCGCGTGTGTTCCCGAACTGCGTCGTGCCGAGCACGCTGCGCGAGGAGTCGAGCGATTCGTCGGTGAGCGCTCCGCCGAACAGCTTGCCGCCCTTGCCACCCTTGACGGGCTCTGCAACCGCAACCGCTTGAGACATGGCCGTCCCTTTCGCAAAGGGCCCCACCCCGTGTGGGGCCGATGCCGGACGCGCGGCACGCCCAACGGGCGTGCGAAAATCGCGCGGGCATGGCCACACGCGGGAGTTGCGGCTCCCGCACGTTGAGTTGGCGAAGTGCCCGCCGAGCCGAGCCGATGCCTAAGACGGCGGCGCGGATGGAACTCGGCTAACCAGCCGCCGAGCGGGACTTGCTAGGGCTATTCCCCGTGCTCGACGATCGGACTGCGCTTGCGGATCGTCGTACCAGAAGCCCGCGCCGCTGGCGTAGAGACATACTGCTCGCATGCCGCGTCTCGGCGCCCTGTTTGCAGCCTACGAGCCCAAGATCCGTCGTCTGCCACGACGGCGCCCGATCGACGCGCCCGACCTGCTAAGGCCGAGCTTTCGCCTGCAGCGCGACGGGCGGCTTGAGATCTATTACGCGCCGATGGATTGGCTGCGCCCCGGGGCCCGGATCGCGATCGTTGGGATAACCCCCGGTAAGGACACGATGCTGATCGCCTATCAAAGCGCCGCGGACGGTCTCGCGGCCGGACGTACTCCCGCGAGTGTCCTGAACGAGATCAAGTCCAAGGCGTCTTTCAGTGGATTCCGGGGGCTACTCGTGCAGTGGCTTGACTATCTCCGTGTGCACCGCCATCTCGGGCTCTCCAGTGCTGCGGCGCTGTGGACCGCGGAGGGTCAGCGCTACCTGCATCCGACGAGCGCGATCCGCTACCCCGTGTTGATCGGTGGCAAGAACTACAGCGGCAGGAATCCATCGATCGTGCGCCACCCTATCCTGGAGCGCTACGTGCGAGATCTCCTCGCACCGGAGCTCGCGCAGATCCCCGATGCCCTGATCGTCCCGCTCGGTGGTGCCGTCGAGCAGGCCCTCGACCTACTGATCAGCGAGGGTCATATCGACGCGACGCGCTGCTTGCGCGGGTTTCCACACCCGAGCGGCGCCAACGGGCGAAAGACCGCGCAATGGGCGAGCAACAAGGCGACGCTGCGCCGGAAGACCAGCAGCTGGTTCAAGGCTCATCCTGTGAGCTAGACGGCCGTGGGCTCATGAGCACGGTCCTCAACCCGGAGAGGATTTCGACGGGCCGCAGCTCAGGTGAGTGTAGACAGCTCGGCCTCGCGCCGGTTGCGCTCACGCTCTCGTGAGAGCATCCGTTCGAGCATCACGATGGATGCGCCTACCGCATGTCCGAACGAGGTGCCTGCTGGCTGTGTGGTCCAGCTTTTGAGGTGCTCGAGTGCATCCTCGAGGTGCGGCTCATAGGGCCCTGACCATGTGCTGGGGAGCATCGCGTCGACGAGCATCGTCACCGCTTCCTCGTCCAGGTGCTCGGCGAGCACTTCAGCGCGCGCGCGGCACGCCTCCCACGAGATATCGAGGTGTAGGAGCAGATACGCGCGGCGGTTCATGACCGGATCGTCGTACAGGCGGACGATCAGTTCTGTGACCGCTGGCGACCCGGGGTCGATCCAGTTCAGGAGCGTTCTCAGAGCTTCCCCAGCCAACGAGGACATGTCGCTCACTTCGAATCTCTGCAGCGCTTGACTTAGATCCGCGGGCGTTGCGTGCTCGCGAATGCTAGGCGCGAGGGCATCGGGGAGTAGGTCGATCATCCAGTTTTGCTGGCTTGCGTCCTGGAGCCACTCGATCCGCTTCCACACCCACAACATGGCGAGGTCGCCAGTGAGCGGTTCTAGACGCCGGAGCGTCTCGGTGAGGTCGTGGGTGTCCAGGCGCTCGACCTCGGCGGTCCTGACGAGCGCCTGCTTCGCCTCCTTCCCCATCTCTGCGGTCAGCCGCAAGTCGGCGGCCTCGGCGACCATGAGTACCGTGTTCAGCGCGTCGATGTCTGCGAGCTCCCCTGCGATTCGCAGTCCAAGCGCGATCCGCCACTCGCTCGTTGTGCGACCGTACCGGAGACCTGTGAGCACGCCCCGGCGGACAGTCATACTGGGGTCGCTCGCGAGCTCCCGGAAGGTGCGAACCGCAAGCTCGCTGTCGATGTCCCCGACGGCGACTGCGAGCATCGCCCGCGTAGCATCGTCGGCCTTCAGCCATCTCGCGACGATCGTCTGTCCAACTGTGCCGGCAGCGACCAGCTGGTTCATAGCCCTCCCCGTGTCCGTGCGCAGCACCGAGCCGGTGTCGATCAGTTGATCGATGATCTCGACCGCTCGCTTCGGCGTCTGCTGGGCGACATCGGCGAGCACAATGCCCACCGGATAGCTGGAGCTGAGCGTGGTGTTCTGCCCGAACAGCTCGATCGCCTGCTCTCGCCACTCCTCCCACCGCTCGAGGTGTTCACGCCAATCGGCCTCCGATGCTAGACGCTGGGCAACCTGCGTACATCGCTCGCGCTTGGCGCGCTCGTTCTCCTCCCAGGGCACGAGTCGGGGAGCGTCGACGGGCTTCGGGTAGAAGAGGGTGATGTACTCCTCAAGCTCGTCCGTGCGAGTGGGCAGCGGTGGCAAACGCTCAGGGGGGGTTTGCTCTTCGTTATCTGGTGAGCGTGTGGTCCATTCACGGCGCGCAAGCAGGTAAGCCAACGCGGCTGAGCGAGCCGGCAGGGACAGTTCGTTGAAGCTGTCGATCGTGAACTGGTCGAACTCGCTCAGCGCTTTATTCGCCATCGCTCGTGCATCGTTGCTAAGACGGATTCCAAACGCGCCCGCAAAACCCGCGGCGCGCCGGCCGAGCTCGGTGACAGCCTCGATGCTCCGCAACTGTTCGGCTATCTCTAGCCGGAGAAATGTCGAGGTGATGACATCCACACCAACGAGCAGTGCTTCCTCGGTGGCTGGCGTGCCTGGAAGCGCGTAGGAGTGGAGCACGAGCTCGTTCTCTCGCTCGACAAACATCGTTGAGCTCTCGAAAGTGGTGGCCAGGAGCGCTTGGCCAGCGGCCGTCGCGGCACGGAGCTCGCCCGCAGTGCGAGCGCGCCGGGCGTACCCGCGCGTGACGTTTGTCAGGGTTCCCTGAACCGTGGCGAGGATCCAGGCGTCCTGGTTTGAGACCTGGAATGGGACGCGCTGGAAGATCGACATCATCGCTACGCGAGCAGCATCGGCGGTCTTCAGATCAGCTGTAGCGGCCATCAGCCGCAACAGCAACCTCCATCCGGCTGCCACGTCTTTGTTGACTCGCTGGGTTGCTTCAACGAGAGTCTTGCCGGCTTCGCCGCGGAGGAGGTCCGGTTCATGCTCGCAACGCTTGACCAGAGCCTGGAAGTCGTCCAGGACGAGTCCCTCGGCGCCCGGGAGCAGCGCATGGATCAGCTCAGCCGCGAGCTTGAGATCCCCGGAAGCGATGATGGGGGTTATGCGGGCTCGCAGGGCACGCAGCCCCTGATGCTGTCGGTCTAGTTGCCCATCTGGGACCCGGCCGAGTGCGCTGCATAGCTCCTGCAGATGCTGTGGTGCAAACGCGGCCAGGACGTCCCTGTAGTCAAGTACCAGCTGCCAGCGGTCAGTGAAAAACGAGGCGACGAGCACGTGCTCGGCGAGCAGGTCCGGCTTGATCGCGAAGTGGCCTTCTCGCTCGATCAGCAGCCCGAGGTCGGCCAGCTCGGACAACCACCGTCTGATCGCTGGCGCAGGAAAGCCAAGCAGCTCGCCGACCGCCCTGACCGCGTGCTCGTCGTCGCGGTCGATGGACCCGACCGCTGAGACGATCGCCAGCAGCTCCCGGAGTTGACGGGACTCGGCGGCTCGATCGGTGATCGTGCTCAGCAAGCCGCTCACGTGCTGGGCGAATATCTCCGCGTGGCTGAGCTCGGCGATAGATACCCCGTCCCGGGCAAGGGTTGCGGCGAGCATGGCGATCTGCGGGTTGCCCTCCGCGAGGCCGACGATCGCGCGCACCATACCGTCGTAGCTGAGACTGAACGGAGGACTCTTGACGAGCTTGGTGATGTCAGGATCGCCCAGGCGTCGCACCGCGAGGTAGTCGCTTTCACTTAGCTGACCGATCCAGACGATGCCGGCTGCCTGCTCGACGGCCTCCACCCGCATTGGCCGTACAACGAAGACGACCTTCGGCCGGGGCTGGCGGCGCTCGAGCAGACCGAGCACCCGCTTGAGGTCCATGCGCCGGTGCGCGTTGTCGATCACCACCACCATCTCCTTGTTGCCGCTGAGCTCTCCGAGTGCTTGGGGACTACAGGCCGTGGCCTCGTCGAGGAACCTCCACACTTGACCCTGCTTGGCGTCCTCGGCGAGGTCGAGCACTAGCCTGGTCTTTCCAATCCCACCGGGCCCGGTGAGCACCACAGCCGGCCGTGACTTAAGGCTCTCAAGGAGCCGGCTTGCCAGCTCGTCCGAGCCGACACGCGTGACGTCGAGTCCAAGGCTCGCCGGCCGCGCGTTGAGCAGCTGGCGATATTCGTGAGGCTCGAGGAAGACTCGTGGCCGGGGCGAAGCAAGCCCGAGTATCTCCGATCTGAGATGCAGATGGTCGGGATGCAGAAGCTTCGTGACAAGCCACCGCTGGCCTAGCACGCGCAGTGTGATCCCTTCGTTGCCCGCCCACTGCTCAAGTCGCTCCTCCGCCGCCCGCGTCGTCTTGCGGTTAGTGATCGCGTAGACGAACCTTGGCCGATGGCCGAAGTCAAGGATTCGCCGCACCTCCCGTCTCATCTTGCGGGTCCACTCCTTCTCTAGTGAGATCGAGTACACCGAGCCATCGTCGAGTACGAGGTCGCCAGCGGCGTCGCGGGCGCGGTCTCCGACGCCACCGAGCGGACGCACGGAGGGGTCGATGTCATACAGAAGCACTTGCACGAGCCGCTCGAAGTCCTCGGCTCCCGTCATCTCCTCAAGCTGGCGCTCGGTGGCTCGCCAGGCGTGCTCCTGGTCGGGCGCTATCTGCTCTCGTGCCTCCACGCCCGCGAGTTGCCGCTGGGATTCGACCACCGCGTAAACCTGCTGGCGACTCAGGCCGAGAAAATCGGCGACCACCGAGGGACTGTCGCCGGCTACAACTGCCTGGGCGATGAAGCGATCGCGCGTGCCTACGTCCTGGCCAGCCTCCAGTGCGAGCGCGAGCGCAGTCGATGGAGCGGGCGGGGTACCCTGCTCGTGTGCCTTGCGTGTGTTGTCCGCCGCGGCTTGGCTCATATGACACCGAACGTGCGCAGCGCGCAGAGAACGCTGATGAGCGCCAGCCCGCCGTTGAAGCTGCGCATGCCCCAACGCGACAGCCGGTCACGCCGCTCCTGCCGCAGGACGGCCGTCACCTCAGCGACGATTTGAGCTCGATCGTTTTTTGTCACGGCAGCGCCTAGAGCGTCGTGTGTACCCCGTCAGGAGCAGCTTACAGCATGCACATCACCGGCGGCTCGGTGTCGTACGTGGCGCGCTTCTCGCGAGGCGGACCCAACGCCAGCGCCCGACGGTCTCATTCGCCGCCGGGGTGCACTCCGCGACGGCTTAGGTGCCACTGGACGGCCCAGAGACCGTCCAGGCCGCCCAGTGCTTGGGACTCTCATGCTGGTGGTCGGCTCGGGTCTGGCGTATCGCCTCCTGAAGGGGCTGTCCTGAGGCGAGGTGCGTGTAGAGGGTCTGCATGATGCGGGCGGTGGCCTCGTCGCCCACAGGCCAGAGTGCGGAGATCACCTGACGCACGCCGGCGATGTGCAGGGCGTGGGTGAGGCCGATGAGCCCCTCGCCGTGGCGCATGTCCCCGGCGGCTGTCGAGCATGCCGAGAGGATCACGGTGTCGCAGGCCACAGCGAGGTCCTCGATCTCCCATGCTTCGAGCCGGTCGTCTGTGAATTGCATGCTGGTGCTATCCGTTTCGCGAGGTGGGGCGAGCAGCAGCGCGCTGTGGGAGGCGTCCTCCTGGTCGAGGATGCCGTGGCAGGCGATGTGCGCACGCCGATGGTGCGGCAACTGCTCCACCAGGCGCGCCTCGGTGGCGTCCTCGCCGTGAAGCACGGTCGTGTCGTCCACCAGTTGTGCGAGGGCGGTAATCTCTTTCGCTGTCCCGTCGAGGCTGCGAAGGCGGGCGTCGGAGATCTGCTCTGCGGTGTAGGTGGGGTCGCCGAGCGCGAGCAGGTCGCGCGCGGGGTGCAGCTCGTTGTTGTGGCGGGCGAGCGAGAACCAGCTGGTCAGCGACTGGGCGTGCGCGAGGTTGCGGGCGATCCCGAGTGGCTGGCTGTGCTGCTCGTCTTCGAGCAGCGCCCACGGCAGGCGGTACAGCGGCCCATCTGCGATGACGATCACGTCCATTGCAACGTCGGGGAGGTCCTCGAGCAGCGCGGCGGAGAGCAAGCCGATGGTGCGCTCGGGCGGTGTCCTGCCGCTCGCGGCAGCGTTCGCGATGTCGCGCACGGGTCCATCGAGCTGGGCGGGCACGTCGGCGATCTCGCGAACGGTGATGGTGGACGCGGTGATGGTGAGGATCGCGCTGAGCATCGGTGTGACGACGCATTGGAGGATCGCCTGGGTGTCGCTGAGCTGTCCCTGGATTGCCGAGCAGTCCAGAAGCTCCTCGTCGCTGATACGCCCTTCGCGGGCGAGCTCTGACTCGGCGGTCAAGAGGCGTTGGCGTGCGCCCACCTCGAGGCGCATCAGGTCTTCTTCGCCGAGCGGAGTGGCGGCACCCATCGCGAGCTGTGTCCGTAGCGCGTGGAGTTGCTGCTGAGCGCGACGCGCTTCGGCGCGGATCGCGAGGAATGCTCGCGCCCTGGGGTCGTTCTCGGGCGGCGTGAGGCGTCCGGCACCGAGCGTGTCGAGCAGGCGCCGGGCGCGTCGCTGCTCAAGCAGGTCCACGAGCCGGCGGCGGTCAGAGCTGAGGTTGCGTCTAATCAGGCAGAACGCGAGCGCGTCGTGGGCGGCCGCGGTGACCCGGGCGATCTGCTCGCGGGCTGTACCGGGTGCGCTGTGGCCACGTAGCTGCTCTGCGGAGCTGACCGCGACTTGCGCCTCCCGCACGGCGCCATCGAGGTCATCGAGTGCGACAAGGATCGCCGCGAGAGTCCTTCCGGTGTCGATTGCGTCACGGGAGACCGGGGCGAAGGAGCGGATCATTCCGGCAGCATCGGCGAGTCGTGCAGCTGCGGCGGGCAGGTCGCCGTCGGCGAGGTCGAGTTCAGCGTGTTGGCGTACGCATCGTGCGTGCAACTCGCCGCGGGGGGCGAGCTGGCGGGCGATCGTCTCGGCTTCGTGGATTCGTTTGTGGGACTGTTTGGGATCGTGCCGGGAGGCGTAGAGTCGGCTGAGGGCGAGTAGCGCGGTAGCCTCGGTCCCTCGTTGCCCGGTCTGGCGGAGTAGCTCGAGCGCTTTTGCGAGCTGCGTGATCGCGGCGTCGGGCTGGTCGTCGTCCTTGAGCGCCCCGGCGAGGTTGACGAGGAGGTGCCCACGCTGGGGGCTGTCTGGGCAGTGCGCGTCCAGGACGTCCAGGGCCTCTTCGTAGGCGATGAGCGCCCTCTTGTTGTCTCCGTTGTGGGATGCGAGCGCGCCGATATTGCTGAGGGTGCTGGCGAGCAGGTCGCCGGGGTGCTCGCGGAGGTGTTCGATGGCCATGCCGTATGCCTGCGCGGCGAGGTTGAGCTTCCCCTGCCCGCGCAGGATCTGGCCGGTGGTGTTCAGCACCGCGCCCCTAGCCTCTGTGTCGTCGAGTTCTCCGCCGGGCGGCCCGAGGACCGCCATCGCGCGGCCGCACGCGGCGAGCGCCTCGTCGAGCTCGCCGAGATGCATCAACGCCGCGGCGCGGCCATGATAGGCCCTGCAGGGCATCACGCCTAGCAACAGACCTTGGTCCTTGAACGTCGTCAGCACCTCGTCGAATCCGGCGAGGGCCTGCTTGTAGTTCCCCTCATGCTGCCTGTCGTGCGCAACAGCGAACGTGTCCATCGCGTCGATCAGCGGTTTCGGAAGGGCTGGCATGCACTTGTGAGTTTGACCGGGGTGCGCACCGATGCCACGTCAAACCAGCTGTCTACCGATCTTGAGGCGCCTCAACGGCCGCCAAGTGCCGCCGCGACTCGGCACCCGCGCCGGGAATCACCGAGTCGTCGGGGGCCGGGAGCGGGATGTTGCCTTCGGCGAAGATGCGTTCGACCTCGTGCAGCCACTTGGCGGGTATCTCCTCCTCGAGGCGCTCAAGGAACGAGGCGGTCGACGCCGCGCGGATCGGCGTGACGTTCTCGGGCAGGCTCTCGGGGTCTAGTGCTCGCGTGATCTGGTTCGCAAGCTCGGGTCTCGGCGCGTATGCCATGTACTGTTCGGTTGTGTTCAGGCGTGCGTGGCGCATGAGCCCTTGGATTGTTCGCACGTCGACACCCTTCGCGGCGAGGCTTGTACCGAAGGAGTGGCGGAGGTTGTACATCTTGATCGGCTTCAGTCCAGCCTCTTGGCACGCGAGCTTGAAGGCGGCTCGAAGGGGCTTGTCGCGAACTGGCCGGCCGGGCTCCAGCTGGCTGATGAACACGAAGTCCTCGTCGCTGGTGGCGTATCCCCGCTGCTTGAGCTTGAGTAGGGCGCGGGCGAGGCGCGGGGTCATGGGAATCGCCTCGCAGTCGGAGGTCTTGGGAGTGTCGAGCTGGCCAAGCACCCAGTTGTCGTAGGGGCGTAGGACAAGGGCGTTGAAGTCGACGGCGCCCCACCGGAGACCCAGGGCCTCGCCGGAGAGGCGGAGGCCGGCGTGGGCGCCGCACAGCCAGAACGCTTCCTCGAAGACCCGTGGAGCGTGTTTGAGCAGGCGGTCGATCTCGCTGGGGTCGTAGAAGTCGTCGCGGCGGAGCACGCGCTCGCGCTGCTCGCGCTTGCTTCTCCGCTTGACCTCGACGAGCGGGTTCGCGGGTATCCAGCGCTGGCGTACTGCGTAGTTGAGGCACGCTGAGAAGATGTCTCGGTACTCGTTGCGGGTTTGCGCGGCCGCCGGCGCGACGAGCATCCACAGGCGTTTCTTGCGGCGAGCCACGATCCAACCGTCGGCTTCGAGTTCCTTCGCTTTCGCGTAGGTGACCGACTTGGGGCGCTGGGCGTTGAGCGGGACGACGCGGTAGGCGCCGCGGCGCAGGTGGTGCCAGGTTCCCGGCAGCTCGTCGGCGATGCGGACTGCCTCGTCCTTGGTGGCGATCTCGACGGGCAGACTGTCGTGCGGCTGAGCGGTCCAGCGTTCTACCTCGACCAGCTCGACGTTCTTACCCTCGGCGCGCGCCCTCGTGGCGGTCTTCTCGCTGATGACCTTGTAGGAGGGGAAGTCGTCGAAGTAGCCGCGCAGGCGTCCGTCGAGGAAGTCTTGAAGTGGTGTCTCTGTGCCGAGGTCTCGATATAGGCGCTCGAACATGACCTCGTAGCCGGTGAGCGTGGTGCGCTTCAGGTCTTTGTCTCGGTGGCGCTCGGCGACCCAGCCCTGGGTCGCATCGAAAAGCGTGTGGAGCTGGCTGGCTTCGTCGCGCTCCTCGGTGTCGCCGGCCAGCTCGCTGAGGATGGCGTCGAGCTGTTCCTGGGCGTCTTTCGGCGTGAGGTGCTCGGGGGTGGGGCGGGGGCCGTCGCCGGCGCGCCAGATGATCGCGCCGCGGGCGCTTCGGCGCCCGGAGTCGCGCACGTGTGCGGGGCCAAGGCTCTTGGCCCCGCGCACGCCGTCTGCATCGCGCCACACAGCGCGGTAGACGCGCTGTCCGTTCTTGCCTTCCTGTGTGACTTGGAGATGCCCCGTGGGGCTGCTGTGTCTGCTCATGCTGCTTATGACCCCCTAGCGCTCGAACCGGCCAACGAATTGCGTCGGAGGTGCTGGCGACATCGTTCCCCAGCCGTTCCCTAGAGGGCGCAGCGAGGGCGCCGTAAGGGCCGGAAAGTGGGGCTAATACCGCCGAAAGTGGGCCAAGCAGAGCCTAAACCGCGGACTCATAATCGGTAGGTCGCTGGTTCGAGTCCAGCCGGGCCCATGGTGGGATCGGGCATTGTAGAGCCAAATGTCGTCGGTATCGTGCGGCTCAGTCCAGTCGGTGGGGGATCGGTTGGGCGGCCCGACACGATGCCTCCTCGTCGTCCCAGGTGGGCCTCTGGGGAAGCTCGTCCGAGGCGCCCGCTTTTCGCAAGGCGAAAGCCGGAGGCTTCCGCGAGGCCTCACGCGCCAGTGCATGAGGGAGGCCACAACGACCCGCGGTAGGACGAGAAGCTCGTGCGGGAGCCGATCCGATTTAATGAGGGCGGGGCCGTCGGATCACACGTGGTGGCCTATAGCTGTGCCGTGGAACGAGATGGAATCCCCGATCATCTCGGTATCGCGGTAGACCCCGTGCGTAAGCGGGGTATGAGTCCCAACCAGTGGAGGTGGCAGATGGCCGAGCTCAGACCGCCGGCAGAGGGAATTGTGCTGACCCACTTCATCGTCTCGGACGACGTCGAGCGCTCTCGGCGCTTCTACACCGAGGTGCTCGGTGGCACCTTGGAACGCTCCGGAGAACCGACCAATGTTGCGCTCGCCAACAGCTGGATCGTCATCAATCGGGGCGGGGGCCCGACCGACGACAAGCCCGCGGTCACCCTGGAGACGCCACGCGACCTCGACCGGGTCAGCAGCTTCCTCAATATCCGGGTCAAAGACATCGAGGCCGTGTACGCCGAATGGAGCGCCCGTGGTGCTCGATTTCTGACGCCGCCGAAGCGGCACCAGTACGAGATCCGTTGCTACATCCGCGATCCCGACGGTCATCTGATCGAGGTGGGGCAAACCACGGACCCTGAGGGTGACTGGACCCCCCCTCAGTGGCTGTCGAGTACGGCCGGCGGGGAGCCCGAGTGAATGCCGAGATCACCAGCGAGATCCGTCACGTCGACGGTGGACGGTCCCCCGGACACTGAGATCGCCGTCGTTAGTACCGTGACGTTGACGAGGTTTCGGTCATGACCACCGCGATCATCGGCACTGGGGGGATCGGATCGGTCATCGCCCGCCAGCTCGCCTCAGGCGGCGAGAGCCTGCGGCTCTCGAGCGCCGACAAGGAGTCGGCACGAATGCTGGCTGCAGAGCTCGGTCGAGCTGCGGTCGTCGCCGTCGACAACCGCGACGCGCTGCAGGGCGCCGATGCCGTCGTCCTCGCGCTGCGGTTTTCCGTGCTGAAGGGCGTCATAGACGAAATTGCCGACCCGCTAACCGACAAGCTCGTGGTCGTTCCGAGCAACCCGCTCGGCATCGACGCACAAGGTAATGTCTCGCGTCTACTGCCGAAAGGGCAATCCTCTGGCGAGGTTGTAGCCGGGTGGTTGCCGGCGGGTGCGCGCTTGGCCATGGCGTTTGGAACCCTGTCGGCCGATCTCTTCGAGTCCTCTGGCAACCTGTCACCGGAGCCGGCGGTCCTCTTCTACGCGACCGACGACGACCGTGCTGACGAGCAAGTCGAGCGGCTGATCCGAACGGCCGGCTTCGAACCGATGAAGGTCGGCGGGATCGAACAGTCGGGTCGACTCGAGGTGGGCGGCGACCTTCACGATCTCGTAGTCGGCCCCGCAGAGGCGCGGTCATTGATCGGTGGGGACTGATCGCTTGGCCCAAGGCAAGCAGAATCGATGAACGGACTGCTGCAGGTCGGCAGCGCATCCGCCGTGCCGACAGACTGATCACGCTTCGTGGGGTAGCTCAAGCGGCTGAACGTGGGAGACCAGACGGCCGTCCACGAACGCGTGCACCGCAAAGCCGGGCGGCTGATCGCTCACAGCGAAGGGCAGGTCGTCGCGTGCACGCAAGTCCAGGCGCAGGACCGAGTTCGTGCTCGGGCAGATGAGCAGCGGGCGTCCGGCGAAGGCGGTTGTCATCGTGGTGTGCACATGCCCGCAGGTGATCGCGCGCACCTGCGGATGGCCCCCCAGCAGCGCCTCCAGCGCGACCCGATCCTCGCCGGCCAGCGCGATCGCGTCCATCGAGCGCACGCCTGTGAGTACCGGAGGATGATGCAGCGCCAACAGTGTGGGCGTGTCGGGCTGTTGGGCGAGCGTCTCATCCAGCCAGCCCATCTGCTCGTCGCCCAGCGCGCCGCCCTCGTCACCCGGGCGCGTGGTGTCACAGCCCACCAGGCGCAGCGGCCCGCAGCTCGCCGCGAAGCACACCGCGGCGCCGGCGGGCGCCGGGCCGGGCCCGAAGTGGGCGCGTAGCAGGTCGCGATCGTCATGGTTGCCGGGGATCGCATGCAGCGGGAGCGCCAGGGGTGCGAGCAGCTCGTGCGCCAATTCATAAGCGGCGCTCGACGGCGCGTCCGCGAGATCCCCACTCAAGAGCACGGCGTGAGGCCGCGGCGCCAGCGCGGCGACCTGGCGCACCGCGTGCGCCAAGCGCCCAGCCGGTCCCCTCCCATCCTCACCGGGGCGCAGATGCAGATCGCTGAGCTGGACGAGCATCGCTTGCGATCGGTCAGAGCCGCCGCTCTGTCGCCTCGTCGGCGATGCCGTCGAAGTACTGATCCAGCACCTGCCTGAACAGTGGCTCATACGGCGCCGCATGGACGAACAGCGTCATCGAGGAGCGCAACTTCATGGCGTCTACGTTGCCGAGGATCTCGCTCGCGCTCGACCCTACGAGCTGCATGAGCGCGCGCGTGCATTCGAGCAGGCGTGGACCGAGAACGGGATGGACGAGGTAGGCGCTTGCCTCGGCCGGCGAAGAGATGGCGTAGGTCATCGCCATCGGGCTATGGCCGAGCCCGGCGATCTGCGGGAAGACGAACCACATCCAGTGGCTGGTCTTGCGGCCGGCACGCAGCTCAGACAGCGCCCGCTCATAGGCGTGCGCCTCGTCCTGGGCGTCGGTGAAGCGCTGTAGCTGAAAAGGGTCGTCGGCCATGGTTCGCGCGCGCGGGGGCTTGCGTGTGGGGGCATCCAGGATGCCGCGATCGATGCCCCGGCGCAATCACATCTCGCGTGCGCTCAGCTCACCGATGACGTGTGGATGTCAATCGCGCTCGGTAGCCTGAGCGATCCGGTCAAGCAGGTCTGCCAGCGGGCCTGGTAGGGAGAACATGGCCCAGTGGCCGGTCGGGAGATCGTGCAGCTCCCAGTCGTTGTCGGCAAAGGTCGCCGCGCGCGGG